>ENA-ORXI01000059-ORXI01000059.1-sediment-metagenome-genome-assembly--contig:-NODE-59-length-70352-cov-8.718990_pt1 | contig 70352 bp, 81 predicted proteins | sample MGYA00237861_ERZ511468 | MGnify/ENA primary metagenome ERZ511468 (study PRJEB26299, sample SAMN06266213) | sediment metagenome | isolation source: Hudson Canyon methane seep mesocosm | place: USA:Hudson...
TGGATTAGACAAGCAATTTCAAGAGCAATTGCAGATCAAGCAAGAACAATTAGAATTCCAATTCATATGATTGAAACGATTAATAGAATCAATAAAATCATTAGAAAAGGTATTCAGGAAAATGGTAAAGAGCCAGATGTTGATCAAATTGCAAAAGAGGTTGGACTTACTGTTGATAAAGTAAAACAAGTTATTAAAATTACTAAAGAGCCAGTTTCTCTTGATGCTCCTATTGGAAATGAAGATGATGGTAAATTTGGAGATTTCGTAGCCGATACAGCAGCACCTACTCCTGTTGATAATATCATGCATGATGATTTACTTGGACAAATTGATCAGATACTTGGTCAATTAAATGAAAGAGAACAAGCTGTAGTTAGAATGAGATTTGGTCTTTTAGATGATAGAAGTGATAGAACTCTTGAAGAGATTGGAAATACATTAAGTGTTACAAGAGAAAGAGTTAGACAAATTGAGTCAAGTGCTATTAAAAAATTAAAACATCCAAAAGTAGGTAGAAACCTTAAAAATTACGTAGAGAGTTAATCTCTTCGTATTAATATTAAGTAATAAAAAAGGGACATCTAATTAGATGTCCCTTTTTTTAATCAATGAGTAGAACGAAACGTTTTAGTTTCCTTCCACAAATCTTTTAATTCTAGAGATACCTTCTCTAATTGTTGCTTCATCTGTAGCAAATGAAAATCTAAAATAACCTTCTGTTCCAAATGCAAGACCAGGAACAACTGCAACACCTTCATTTTCTAATAAATCTGCTGCAAATTTAATAGAATCAGAATTTATTTGTTTAATATTTACAAAAACATAAAAAGCACCATGAGGAACTACACAACTAAGACCTTTAATTGCATTAAATTCTTCTACTACAATATCTCTTCTTTTTTCAAACTCTTTTCTCATCATTTCTATATCTGCATCCGCACTACCATCCAATGCAGTAACTGCAGCTTGAAGTGTTACAGAGTTTACATTTGAAGTAACTTGACCTTGTAGTTTTATCATAGTTTTTACTAATTGTTTATTTGGAGTTGCAATATATCCGTATCTCCAACCAGTCATTGCAACAGCCTTACTAATACCGTTAATAGTTACAGTTCTTTGAAACATATCATCACTAGCAGATGCAACAGCTGTGAATTCTAATCCATCATACATTATTTTTTCATACATCTCATCTGAAAGTACCAAAATATCTGTACCTTTTAAAACTTCACCTAAAGAGATTAGTTCCTCTTTTGTATATACTCCACCTGTTGGATTTGAGGGAGTATTCAGAAGTAAAATTCTAGTATTTGGAGTTATTGCTGCTTTTAATTGTTCTGCAGTAATTTTAAAATTTGTAGAATCATCAGTCTCTATAAATACTGGTGTACCATCTGAAAATTTAACTTGTTCTGGATATGTTACCCAATAAGGAGCAGGGATAATTACTTCATCACCTTTTTCAATAAGACATTGAAATAAGTTAAATAATGAATGTTTAGCACCATTTGATACAATGATCTCGTCCATTTGGTATTCTAGTCCATGATCTTTTTTTAATTTATTAATAATTGCTTTTTTAGTTTCAACAGTACCTTCAACAGCGGTATATTTAGTATGTCCATCTTGTATAGCTTGAATAGCAGCATTTTTGATTACTTGTGGTGTATCAAAATCAGGCTCTCCCGCACTAAAACTTAATATATCTTTGCCTTGTGCTTTCATTTCTCGCGCCATTGCTGTAATAGCCATTGTAACTGAAGGAGATAGTTTCTCCATTCTATTTGCAATTTTCATTTATATTCCTTAATAAAATTTTACTAATATTTGTGGAATTATACTTAAAAATTAATCAATATTTTATTAATTATAATGTAGTATAAAATCTAATGGAGATTTATATGAAATATATTTATACAATATTGATATTTTCTATTTTATTTATAGGTTGTGGTTATAAAAAACCGCCTATTTATGTAGATGATAATACAGAAACTACAAAGTAATTTAGCTTGATGATTTATGATTATTTAATAATAGGAACAGGAATTGCAGGTCTTAATGCTGCACGGATGATACCAAAAGACAAAAAAGTATTAGTAGTATGTAAAAAAACACCATGGGAGTGTAACACTTTTTGGGCTCAAGGTGGAGTAGTACGTGCAAAAAATGAAGAAGATATACCTGCACATATAAAAGATACTTTAAGTGCTGGAGTATTTTTAAATGATGAAAAAGCTGTTGAAACACTAAGTCGAAATTCTATGGAAGCAATTGATGATTTAATTGGTCATGGATTAGTATTTGATCGAAATGAAAAAGGTGAATTGGCTTTTACAAAAGAAGCAGCTCATAGTACAAATCGAATTTTACATGCCGATGGTGATGCAACTGGTCGAGAGATGCATATGTTTTTATTAAAACAATGTCCTCATGAAGTGGTAATCGATTCAATTGTAATAGATCTTTTATATGAAGAGGGTATTTGTTATGGTGCCCATTTAATAGCAGATGGGAAAGATAAAATTGTATATGCACACAACACTATTATAGCTTCAGGGGGTGTTGGTTCAATTTATAGGTATCATACAAATTCAACTACAATCGCAGGTGATATACAAGGTATTTGTGCTGAAAAAGGAATTGCTTTAAAAGATATGGAGATGATGCAGTTTCATCCAACCGTTTTTGTTGAAAATGATAAGCCACGAAAACAACTTTTAAGTGAAGCATTACGAGGTGAGGGTGCTTTAATTGAAGATGAAGATGGATACCAATTTTTAAAAGATTATCACAAAGATAAAGAACTAGCACCTAGAGATGTTGTAAGTCGTGCAATATATGATTATTCTAAAAAATCAGGTTCTAAAATTTATTTATCTTTTAAAAACTTTAGTAAAGTATTCTTTAAAAAAAGATTTCCGAATATTTATAAAAGTTTAAAAGAGATTGGTTTTGAATTACCTTTTGAGCGAGTACCTATTAGTCCTGCTTTTCATTACAGTATGGGTGGAATTGATGTTGATTTAAATTCAAAAGTAAAAAACACTAAAAATCTTTATGCTGTTGGTGAAGTTGCTTCTACAGGTGTTCATGGTGCAAATAGACTTGCATCAAATTCTTTACTAGAGGCATTGGTATTTTCAAAACTTGCAGTTGAAAATATAGATAAAGAGAATTTTAAAATTGATTTAAACAAATTTACTAAAAAAAATAGACAACCTCATTACGTATTACAGAAAACTACAGATAAAGCGATAAAAAATGGATTAAGAAACTTAATGTGGACAAATGTAGGAATTGTAAGAGAGCGTCAAGAGCTAATTGATGCTTATGAAGAAGTGGAGTCATATCTAGATGAAGATATAGGTCGATTACTTTTTTTAAGGCTACTTACAGCAAAATCTATTATAAAAAGTGCACTAAATAGAAAAGAATCAATTGGTGCACATTTTATCAAAGAAAAATAAGAAAAACTTCTTTCTTTGATAAATTTATTACTTCATTGATTGTTAGTTTCAACTAGCAGTTTCCCCTATCTTATAACTAATTATTGAGTCTAATAAAAATAATGTTATACATATTTTATGTATCTAAATAGTTTATAATTTTTTTAACTTAATTTACATTTCCTTGACACTAAATTTACATTTTTAAGCATAATTACGGCAAAATCCGTTATTAAAAGTGTAACTGATAGAAAAGATTCTATTGGTGCATATCATATAAGGAGAAATTATGTTTAAAGTTTTGATTTCATTACTTTTTATGTCAGTGGCTGTATTTGCTTCTGGTGGTGGGGGTGAACAAGTTGAAAACCCAGATATTACAATGACATGGGTTGGTTTATCATGTTTATTCATATTTGCTGTTGGGTATTATTTTATCGCTGCAGAAGACAAATATGAAATAGATAAAGCTAAACCAGCACTATTTATTGGTACATTTATGTTTATTTTAGTGGCAATTTATTATGTTCTAAATGGTTTAAATATGGACTTAATCCATATCCAAGCAAATCACTTAATTTTAGAGATTGCAGGTATTTTCTTTTTCTTATTTGTTGCAATGACATATATAGAATCATTAATCCACATGGGCGTATTTGACAGATTAAAGTATAATCTTGTAACAAAAGGATATACATATAAACAACTATTCTGGACAACAGGTTTTATTGCATTCTTTTTATCTCCAATTGCAGATAATTTAACAACAGCATTGATTTTATCAACTGTTTTAATTACAATTGAGAAAAAGAGATTAGATTTTTTAGTTCCTGGAGCTATTAATATTGTTGTTTCTGCTAATGCAGGTGGTGCATGGTCTCCATTTGGTGATATTACAACTCTTATGGCATGGACAGCAGGTAAGGGAACATTTGTAGATTTCTTATTTCTTTTCCCAGCTTCAATTGTAGGTTATTTAGTTACAGCATTCTTATTATCTAAGTTTGTTCCAAACGAAGTGCCACCATTTGATGCAGAAAAAGAGAAAAAACCAGAGATGGCAAAAGGTGCTAAAGTAGTTATGGTACTAGGTGTTTTAACTATTGCGTGTGCTGTACTTTCTCATCAAATATTACACTTACCAGCTATGTGGGGTATGATGTTTGGTTTAGCAGTACTTAAGGTTTATTCTTATTTTCTTAAGAAAAAACATGGTGAAGATCACTTTAGTATTTTCGATTCAATTGCAAAAGTTGAATATAATACATTATTATTCTTCTTTGGTATTTTAGCAGCTGTTGGTGCATTATACTTTATTGGTTGGTTAGCGTTAGCTGCTGTAGTTTACGATCCTTCAGTTCTTGGACCAACATGGTCTAATATTGGTGTTGGTTTCTTATCTGCAATTGTTGATAATATTCCAGTAATGTCTGCAGTTCTTAAAGCAAATCCAACAATGGGACTTGATCAATGGATGCTTGTTACATTAACAGCTGGTGTTGGTGGTTCTATGATCTCTTTTGGATCTGCTGCTGGTGTTGGTGTTATGGGTAAATTACATGGTATTTATACATTTGGTTCACATATGAAATATGCATGGACAATTGTTATTGGTTATTTTGTATCTATTGGTGTTTGGTATTTACAATATCAAGTTTTAGGAATTGGAGCATAATTAAAAGCTCTTCTCTTAACTTCAACTTTAAAAAGCTATCAAATTTATTTGATAGCTTTTTTTTTATCAAATTATAAAGGTGTATAAATGTTTGGATGGCTTTTTAAAAAAAAAGAAAAGAAAAAATTAAGTAGACATAAAACTTTTGTCTGTAAACACTGTAAACTTTCTTGTGAAGGTTGTGATACAACATTTTGTTGGTCATGCTATTCTAGTCCAGGGTATCCTTGTCCTAGATGTGGTAAAACTAATCTTCAAGAAAAAGAAAATAACACTCAAAAATCTACTTAACTAAAAATTTACTACATTTTGGATATAATCGCACATAATAATAGATTTATATAAAATCAAATGAGGATAGTAATATATGAAACATGTACCAATTTTAGTTCTAGACTTCGGGAGTCAATACACACAATTAATTTCAAAAAGATTAAGAAATAATGGTTTTTATTCTGAAATAGTACCATACAATGAGTCAATTGAAGATATTAAAGCAAGAAGTCCAAAAGGTATTGTTTTAAGTGGTGGACCTGCTTCTGTTTATGCTGAAGATGCATATAAAGTTGATAAAGCTGTTTTTGATTTAGGATTACCAATTTTAGGTATTTGTTATGGTATGCAAACTATTGCACACTATTTAGGTGGTAGTGTAATTCCTGCTGATCATCATGAGTATGGTAAAGCAGAATTAAAAGTAGAAAATACAAACTCTCCAATCTTAAAAAATATTACAGATAATGAAATTGTATGGATGTCTCATGGGGATAGAGTAGAATCATTACCTGCAGGATTTGAAGTAGTTGCTACAAGTTCAAACTCTCCATATGCAGTTATTGCAAATGAAGATAAAAAAATATATGCATTTCAATACCATCCTGAAGTAACTCACTCAGTTGAGGGTGCTACTATGTTAACTAACTTTGCTAAGCATATTTGTGGTTGTGAAAAAAACTGGAGTATGGGAAATTTTGCAAAAGAGCAAATTGCTAAAATTAAAGAATTAGTTGGTGATAAAAAAGTTTTATGTGGTGTAAGTGGTGGAGTTGATAGCTCTGTTGTTGCTACACTTTTATCTGAAGCTATAGGTGATAAGTTAGTTCCAGTATTTGTTGATAATGGACTTTTAAGAGGAAATGAAGTTGAAGATGTTCAAAATATGTTTGCTAATAGAGGTATTGGACTTATAACTGTTGATGCAAGAGAACAGTTTTTATCAAAATTAGCGGGCGTTACTGATCCTGAAACTAAAAGAAAAATTATTGGTGAAACATTTATTGAAGTGTTTGATCAAGAAGCAAAAAAACATGACGGTATTGAGTTTTTAGCACAAGGTACACTTTACACTGATGTTATTGAATCTGTATCTGTAAAAGGACCATCTAAAACAATTAAATCTCACCACAATGTTGGTGGACTTCCTGATTGGATGACATTCGAACTTATTGAACCTTTAAGAGAAATCTTTAAAGATGAAGTAAGAGTTTTAGGATTAGAATTAGGACTTCCATCTCAAATGATTGGTAGACATCCTTTCCCTGGACCAGGACTAGCTATTAGAATTATGGGTGATGTAAATTCTCCTGATTTAGAAATCTTAAGAAAAGCAGATACTATTATGTTAGATGTTTTAAGAAGTACTGGTTGGTATGATAAAACATGGCAAGCTTTTACAGTTCTTTTAAATGTAAAATCTGTTGGTGTTATGGGTGATAATAGAACATATGATAATACAGCTTGTATTAGAATAGTAAATGCAATTGATGGTATGACAGCAACATTTGCACATATTCCTCATGATATTTTAGAACAAATGAGTAGAAGAATAATCAATGAAGTTGATGGAATCAATAGAATTGTTTATGATATTAGTAGTAAACCACCTGCAACGATAGAGTGGGAATAACAAGATGAGACCTTCTTTAAAACAAGGTTTCTCTATTATCGAATTAATTTTTGTTATAGCTGTTTTAGGAATAATAGCAGCTGTAGCAGTTCCAAAACTTATGGACTCAAGAAGTAGTGCAATCGTTACTACAATCAAACAAGATATCTCAACAATAACAACTTCCATTCAATCTTACCGTATGATAAATAATAAAATAGAAAAAATTTCTGATAGTGTAAATATTAATGCAAACACATGGAATATTAATGATTTAAAAGTTGAATTTATCTCCGAAGATAAAGAGTGTGTAACTATAGAAATAGTATCAAATAAGTTAAATGTGATAATAGATAAAGATAGTAGTTCAGTTTGTCAAAAATTATATGATAGTGGAGTAAGGGATGTTAGTTATGAGTTGTATTAATGGATAAGGTAGTATTTATAGATAGAGATGGAGTAATCAATGTTGAAAAAAATTACCTTCATAAAATAGAAGATTTTGAGTTTATAGATGGTGTATTTAACGCTTTAGGTTATTTGCAAAATTTAGGTTATAAGTTAGTTATTATTACAAATCAGTCTGGTATTGGACGTGGGTATTATACAAAAGAACAATATGATGTTTTAACTTTATGGTTAAAACAAGAGTTTATTAATAATCATATTTTTATATCTGAAATATATTGTTGTCCTCATGCTCCTAACGATGGATGTGATTGTCGTAAACCACAAATTGGTATGATTACTCAAGCATCAAAGATATTAGATATTGATTATAAAAATTCTTGGATAATTGGGGATAAGGATTCTGATATACAAACAGGACTAAATGCAAATATTCCAAATACTATTCAAGTCAAATCTGGACATGATTTTGATGAAAAAGAATCAAAAGCTTCATTTGTAGCAAATTCTATAAAAGATGTTCTAACTATTATCAAGTCATAAAAGAGTTTTTGATAGAATGATTGAAAATTAACAATAATAAACTAAAATTAGGAAAATAAAATGAAAAAAATTATAGCTGGAAGTTTAATTGCAACATCACTTTTATTAGGAAATAACGCAGTAGAAGTAAATATTAATAATGATACATTAGAAGTAGAAGCTGATATATATTTAAATGATAGTTATGATGTAAGTAATAATAGTAATTATTATTTAACTGTAGGACATATAAGAACAGAAAATGATAATGCAGAAACTCAATCATTAACTACTGCTGGATTAAAAGTATTAAATCCATTTACAGATGATAATGGTATTAGTTTTGGGTTAGGAATGAAATCAGTATATACGAATCAATTATCAAAAACATTTTTTGCTTTACCTTTATCAGCATATGGTAAAATTGAATTAAGTGAAGTTATATATATAGATGCTGAAGTAAGTTATGCTCCATCGGTTCTATCTTTAAGTGATGCTAAATCGTATACTGATATGAAGGCAAAACTGAACTATAAAGTACTTGAAAATGGATATGTTTTTATTGGTGCAAGAAGTATAGAAACTAAATATGAAAGTGGAATAACATCAAAATTTGATACTTCTGCTTTTATAGGGTTAGAAATTAGATTTTAGTAAACAGGGTAATATTATGATAAATACAATACAAGAAGAATTTTCTTCACACTTAGAAACAATTAATAATGTTATTGGTTCTATGGAAAAAGATATCGAGGTAGCATCTACAATTATTGTTGATGCTTTAAAAAATGGTAATAAAATATTACTTTGTGGAAATGGTGGAAGTGCTGCTGATGCACAACATATTGCAGCTGAACTTACTGGACGTTATAAAACTGAAAGACGAGGATTACCAGGTATTGCTCTTACAACTGATACTAGTGCTTTAACTGCTATTGGTAATGATTATGGATATGATAGAGTTTTTGATAGACAAGTAGAGTCTTTAGCTAATAAAGGTGATGTAATTATCGGTATTAGTACAAGTGGAAATAGTAAAAATGTAGTTAGTGCATTAAAGTTAGGACAAGAACTTGGTTGTAAAACAGTTGGATTTACTGGTCGTAATGGTGGAGTTATGAATGATGTTTGTAATATTAATTTAGTAGTACCTAGTGATAATACTCCGCGTATTCAAGAGATGCATATATTATTTGGACATACAATTTGCCAAATTATCGATAATAACTTTTAGAGGATAAATTTTGAGTATAACATTAGACGAGAACGAAAAAAAATATTTATTAGAAAGTATCAGAGATATTCCAGATTTTCCAAAACCTGGGATCGTATTTAAAGATATTACAACTTTATTAAATAACAAAGAAGCATATAAGTTTTTAATGGATCATTTAGAAGCCAGATATAAAAGTATGGATTTAGAATATATTGCGGGACTTGATGCAAGAGGATTTATCTTTGGAGCTGCTTTAGCTGATAGATTAGGTATTGGATTTGTTCCTATTAGAAAAAAAGGTAAATTACCATCAACAACTATTTGTGAAAAATACGAATTAGAATATGGTTTTGATGAAGTTGAAATACATTTAGATGCATTTAACGGTAAAGAGGGTGCAAGAGTTTTAGTTATAGATGACTTATGTGCTACTGGTGGAACTGCTAATGCCGCTTGTAAACTTGTAAAAGATACAAAAGCTTCATTAGTTGAAATTTGTTTCTTAATGAATTTAAAGTTTTTAAAAGGTGATGAAAAAGTAAAAGTACATGCACCTATTTATAGTGTATTAGACATTTAAAGGGTTTAAAAAACATGAATAATTATATGCCAAAACCAAGTAAATTCGATCCTGATGACAATGGTCATTTTGGAATATTCGGAGGTCGTTACGTTCCAGAAACACTTATGCCTATATTATTAGAACTTGAAGAGAGTTATAATAAATATAGATTTGACGAAAAATTCTGGGAAGAGGTAAACTACCTTTTAAAAGAGTATGTAGGACGACCCAATCCTCTTTATCATGCAGAAAATATTAGTAAAGAGATTGGTGCTAAAGTATATTTAAAAAGAGAAGATTTAAACCATACTGGTGCTCATAAAGTAAATAATGTAATTGCACAAGGTGTATTAGCAAAAAGACTTGGTAAAACAAAAGTTATTGCAGAAACTGGTGCTGGACAACATGGAGTAGCAACTGCTACTATTGCTGCTTTAATGGGTTTAGAGTGTACTGTATTTATGGGTGCAAAAGATGTAGCACGACAAGAATTAAATGTATTTAGAATGAAACTATTAGGTGCAAAAGTAATTGCAGTTGAGAGTGGAAGTAGATCTTTAAAAGATGCTATGAATGATGCAATTAGATTTTGGGTGACAAATGCTCGAGATACTTTTTATATTATTGGTACAGTTGCAGGTCCTCATCCTTATCCAATGATGGTAAGAGATTTTCAAGCTATTATTGGATGGGAAACAAGACAACAAATACTTGAAAAAGAAAATAGACTTCCTGATAAAGTTATCGCTTGTATTGGTGGTGGTTCAAACGCTATTGGTATGTTCTCTCACTTTTTAGAAGATGAAGATGTTGAGTGTATTGGTATTGAAGCAGGTGGTCATGGAATTGAAACTGATATGCATGGTTGTAGTTTGAAAAAAGGATCGCCTGGTGTGTTACACGGTCAATGTTCGTATTTACTTCAAGATGAAGATGGACAAGTTCAAGAAGCACACTCTATTTCTGCTGGGTTAGATTATCCTGGAATTGGACCTGAGCATAGTTTTCATAATGATTTAGGTACTGTTACTTATGATAATATTACTGATGATGAAGCGATGGATGCATTTGTATGGTTGAGTCAAAAAGAGGGTATTATTCCTGCATTTGAATCAAGCCATGCAATAGCATATTTAAAAAAAGCAAAAGAAGAATTACAAGGTAAAATCGTAGTTATAAATCTATCTGGTCGTGGTGATAAAGATATGGTTCAAGCTCAAAGTTTATTGAATTTAGATTAAAAGGTTTTTTATGGATTTTATCAAAAAACATTCTGGAAAAATAGCAACAGTAATTGTTGTATTATTTTTCTCGTATTTAGCATTTAACCTTTATAATGCACCAGTAGAGGGTGTAACAAATAAGTTTATATATCTGATGAAAGAATATGGATATATCATTTTATTTGCGTGGAGTATTTTAGAAGGTGAAATGGGTCTTATAATGGCCGGTTTATTATGTCATACTGAAGATATGTGGTTGCCAATGGCTATATTTGTAGCTGGTCTTGGTGGTTTTGTAGGGGATCAAATATATTTTTATATTGGAAGATATAATAAAGCCTATGTTCATAAAAAATTTAAAGGTCAAAGAAGAAAATTTGCCCTAGCACATCTTTTACTTAAAAAATATGGTTGGCCTATTATTTTTGCACAACGATATATGTATGGTATGAGAACAATCATTCCTATTTCTATAGGACTTACACGATATGATGCAAAAATGTTTGCATTTATCAATCTTATTAGTGCTTGGTGTTGGGCTGCTATTACTATTGTACCTGTGTGGTATTTTGGTGACGAGATATTAAAACTATTAGAAATAGCTAAAGAACACTGGTATTTTGCTGTACCATTTGCACTATTATTTGGGGGAAGTATTATTTACTATTTTCAAAAAGCGACACAAAAGAAAGAAACAAAGGAAACAAATGAATTTAAATCTAACAACTAAAAAAATTGATACAGACTGTGAAATTGTTTTAGTTAAAAATAAAAAAATTAAAGAAAATAAAGAGATCTTAAAATCTTTAAATTTTAAAGGGAATGATGAAGAATGTGTATTACTTCCTGAATTAAAAAAACTATATGTGGGATGTGAAAATTCAGATCATGATAGTATCCGAATTGCTATTGCAACTGCTGTTAGAAAAATAAATACTACAAATTATAAATCTGCATATATAAAAGTTAAAGATAATTTAAATGCATATGTTGATGGGTTCGAGTTAGGAAACTATTCATTTACAACATATAAATCTGAAAAAGAGGTAAAAGTTGAAAAAAATATTTATATTGAAGTTTCAAAAATAGATAAAAATATTCAAAAAGAGTTTGAAGAGTCTGTTGCTATTTGTAATTCAGTAAATATGGTAAGAGATTTTGTTAATACTACACCTGAAGATTTCTATCCTGCAGTTATGGCTAAAAATGCTGTTAATATTGCTAAAGAAAATGATCTAGAGTGTAAAATATTAGATGAAGATTATTTAAAAGAAAATAATATGGGATCGATGTTAGCTGTTGGTCGTGCGAGTCGTCATCGATCAAAACTAATTCATCTTACATATAAACCATCTGGTAAAACAAAAGCTAAAAAGAAAATTGTTTTAGTGGGTAAAGGTCTTACTTATGATAGTGGAGGATTAAGTTTAAAACCTGCTGATTATATGGTAAATATGAAAAGTGATAAAGGTGGTGGTTGTGCAGTTCTAGGTATTATGAATACTATTTCTGCTTTAAACTTACCTCTTGAAGTTCATGGTATTGTTGGTGCTGTTGAAAATATGATAGGCGGAGATGCTTATAAACCTGATGATGTATTAACTGCTCGAAATGGTAAAACTATTGAAGTTAAAAATACAGATGCAGAAGGTAGACTAGTACTTGCTGATTGTTTATGTTATGCACAAGATGAGATTGAAGATATTGATTATATTCTTGATTATGCAACATTAACTGGTGCTTGTGTTGTTGGAGTTGGTCAATATACAAATGGAATTATGGGAAATAATAGTTCTTTAAAACATGAGATAGTAAAAAGTGCACTAAATAGTGGTGAGCTTGCTACTACGTTACCATTTAATAGATACCTTAAAAAAACACTTAAAAGTGAAATAGCAGATATGTCAAATATTGCAAGCACTAGATATGGTGGAGCAATAACAGCAGGTATGTTCTTAGATAATTTTATCAAAGATGAAAATAAAGATAAATGGGTACATTTGGATATTGCTGGACCTGCTTTTGTTGATGCTGCTTGGGGATATAATCCTGCAGGTGCATCTGGAGCAGGGGTACGATTAACAATAGAGTTTTTTAAAAGCTTATAAGTTAAATATCATTCCCTAAGGTTGTTTTAGATTTTTCTAAAACAACTTCATTATTACCTACACTAACTAATTCAACAAATAAATCCTCTTTTTTATAATTCTAAATATTACATATATATAATATATTAATTTATATTGTAATTATGCTGTAACCGTTATTGGGATATACTTAATTATAAATATTTAAAGGAATGTATATGAATAAAAGAACAAAAATTTTAGCAACAGTTGGACCAGCTAGTGATACAGTAGAAGTAATCGAAAAGTTAATCACTGCTGGGGCTAATATGTTCAGATTAAACTTTTCTCATGGTTCACATGAATACCATAGCAATACTATTAAAAATATTAGAAAAGCAATGTCAAACCTTGGTGTAACTGTAGGTATTTTACAAGATATTTCAGGACCAAAAGTGAGAATTGGGGATTTAAAAGAGCCTTTTGATTTACATAGAAATGATGAAATACGATTTGTAAAAGATGATATAGTAGGTCATAGAGAATCGAGTAAAAAGTTTGTTGTTTCTCTTAATTATCCAGAATTACTTGACAAAGTAAAAGAGGGTGAATTTATATATTTATATGATGGAATTATCCGAGCAAAAGTTATTAAAACTGGTAAAGAAGTTATAGCACGTGTAGAAAATCATGGAACATTAAGTTCACGCAAAGGGATTAATTTTCCAAATACAAAAATAGATATCAATGTTATTACTAAAAAAGATGAAAAAGATATTGCTTGGGGTGTTGAAAATAAAGTAGATTATTTTGCTATTTCATTTGTTCAAAACAAACAGGATATGATAAAAGCAAAATCTTTATTAAATGGTTATAACGGTAAACTAATAGCAAAAATTGAAAAGTTTGATGCAGTTGAAAATATTGATGAGATTATAGAATACTCTGATGGTATTATGGTTGCAAGGGGAGATTTAGGTATTGAAGTTCCTTATTATGATGTACCTACAATTCAAAAAAAACTTATCAAAAAAGCTAATCTTGCATCTAAACCTGTTATTACGGCAACACAAATGCTTTTATCTATGACAAACAACGAAAGAGCTACAAGAGCAGAGATTTCTGATGTAGCAAATGCTGTTTTAGATGGAACTGATGCTGTTATGTTAAGTGAAGAGAGTGCGGTTGGAGAAGATCCACGAAATGTTGTTGAGAGTATGAGTAATATCATTGCTAAAACTGAAGAGATATATGATTATGTAAAACAATATGATATGAATTATTTAGATCATTTTGATGTTATTCAAGCTACAGTAACTAGACTTGCAGATGATATAAATGCCAAAGGTATTTTAGCTCTTACAAGCTCAGGGCAAAGTGCAATTAGAATGTCAAGATATAGACCACGAACTCCTATATTAGCTTTTGCACATGAAAAGTCAGTATTGAATTCTTTAACTATGGGATGGGGAATAGTTCCTGTTGATACAATTAAAGAAGCTAATGATTCAAAAATGTTTCAAAAGATGTTAAAAATCTTAGATAAAAAAGGATTATTAGATAAAAAAGGTCCTTATGTTGCAACTGTTGGTTATCCAGTAGGAATGCCAGGAAGTACAAACACAATTAAAATTTTAAATGAAGATGAGATATATTATTATTTAAATTTAAAAGACAAAAAGAAATAAAATAGTGCATAATTAGCTATTAGCTTGTATTGTATTTATTATTGATACAATATAAGCAAAGGTTTACTATTTGAAAAAAGTTTCACTCTCTATACGATTTACAATGTTACTGATTGCTTTGACAACTATGATGTCTAATGTTGCCATTGTTACAGCACTTCCTCATTTAAAAGACTATTTTACGCAGACTCAAAACATAGAATTTTTAGCACGTTTGATGCTTACTTTACCCTCACTTGCAATTGCATTTTTAGCACCTATCTTAGGACACTTTGTTTATAAATTTGGAAGAAAAAAGTCTGCATTATTAGCGTTAACTCTTTTTTCCATAATGGGAAGTTCTGGTATTTTTTTAGAAACAATGAATTTACTTTTATTTTCAAGATTTATGTTAGGTATTGCAATTGCAGTGCTTATGATAGTTTCGACATCTTTAATAGGTGATTATTTTCAAGGTGAAGCACGTCATAAATTTATGGGACAGCAAGGTATCTTTATTTCATTAGGTGGAGTTATTTTTGTTGTTGGTGGAGGAATATTATCTGATATAAATTGGCGTTATTCGTTTGCTATTTATACAATTGGTTTTTTACTTATACCTTTGGTATATACGTATTTAAATGAAAAAGTAATTACAAACTTTGATGAGGAAGATGATACTGATATCAATTCAAACTTATTTGTGATATATTTTTTAGCATTTTTATTAATGTTGTTTTTTTATATATTACCAACTCAAATCCCTTTTTTAATAATGAATCATTTTGAATCATCAGGTACAATGGCAGGGGCAATTATAGCAACTGCATTTATATCAAATGGAATAGGGGCGATAACTTTTAGAAAATTTAAACAAAGATTTTCACATGCTCAAATATATATTATAGGTATGCTTATAATTGGTTTTGGATTCATTGCTATTGGGCTTGTTCATAATGTATATTATTTCTTTTTAACGTCACCTATTATGGGATTTGGAGGAGGAATACTGATGACAAATATGACTGCATGGATGCTTTCTCGTACACATCATACTCAAAGAATACATAAGTCTGCATATCTTACGAGTGCATTATTTTTAGGACAGTTTTTCTCACCTATCATTTTTCATCCAGTTGTAAGTTATTTTAGTATCGAAAACTTTTTTATAGTTATAGGTATTGGTTTATTAAGTATTATTCTTATAAGTTATTTTGTTTTTAAAGAAAAGATATATTTAAAATAGCTAAAAAAGTATTCTAAATGTATTCTCTTCTTTTATATAGGAGTACTCAAGTTTAAATTTATGTACATCTAGTATACTTTTTATGATGTACAATCCTAATCCAAAACTTTCTTTTTGATTTGTGTGTTCAGAAAAAAATGGTTCATAATATTTTTCTAAATCGTATTCTAATTTTTCACCTTTGTTTGAAACAGATATAAAATTATTTTCTATCTGTACTTTGATTTTTCCATCAGAAGAATATTTTAGTGCATTATCTATAAGGTTTTTTATCACTATTGTAAAAAGTTTAAAATTGACATTTATTTTTAAATTATTTACATTTACAGATATTTTATTTTCATCGTCAATCATTAAAATATCTAAAGCATTTTCTAAAATATCATCAAAAAATATCTCTTTTTTTACTATATTTTCTTTTTTTGCTATCACTTCTTCAATAAGTGCAAATTCATTAATAAGGGACTCTAATTGATAAAAAACTTTTGTTAATTTTTCTTTTTTTTCTATAGATTCTGGAAGTTCGGTTATAAAACGCCCTTTAGTTATAGGAGTTTTAAGTTCATGCATTATATTTCGTATAAAAATATCACGTGCAGTTTTCATTTTATTGATGTTGTCTGATTTTTCAAGTAATGATTGCGCTAATAATGATACTTCATCTTTGGCATCATTTTTTATAAAATCAAGTTTTAAATCTTTTTTTCCGATTTCATTAATTTTTGATGTTAGTTTATTTAGAGGGGAAAGTTTTCGGTACACTGAGTATGCAATAAGTAATATCATAATCAATAAAAATAAAAAAACAAAAAGTATTATGGGGTTATGATTATGTAAGTTTACGTCATCATCAATAATTATAAACTCTTCAAAAGGTGTCTGAAAATGTAAAAAATTGTCGTCATCATTATGAAAAATATGTAGTAAGATATTTTCACTTCGACGTTGTATTAAAAGTTGTAAGTTTTCATTTTCTAAAATATCTTCTATATCTCTAGGGTTCTCAACTAAAATTAAATCCATTTCATCTATCATATATTTTAAATCATTCGTAAAACCAAATCTTGCATATTCTTGATTGATGATTTTACTAATAGTTTGATATTTCTTTTTTAGTACTAAAAATTGTCTTGTTTGATCCATTTGGTTAATAGTAAAGAAACTAATAATCAGAAGTAAAATAGAGACACCTAAACTGATACCAAGTGTGAAAAATATAGAATTTTTATTGAACAAATTTATATCCCATCCCTCGTATAGTTTGGAGATATTTAATCTCTTTATCATCATCTTCTATCTTATGTCTTAATCTGTTTATGATAACTGATAGTGAACTAGAGTTCTCCATATCACTATTAAGATAACTCACATTATCAAAAATTTCTTCTCTACTTATTACAAAACCTTCTCTAGATATAAAAAGTGCTAATATCTCAAATTCAGCAGGGGTGAGTTTTATCGATACATCATTTTTTGTAATAACTTTTTTCTCTTCATCATAAATAAAAATCTTATTTTTAATCGTTACTTGTTGTTGATTTGATTTAGCTAGTCTTCGTAAAATAGTTTTGATACGTATTTCAAGTTCTCTTGGATCATAAGGTTTAGGTAAGTAATCATCCGCACCTAGTTGTAAAGCTGTTACTTTATCAGTTATATCACTTCTTGCACTAGAGATAATGATTGGAATATCATGTTTTTTAAGTAACTCTTGACACACCTCTAGACCATCAAGGCCTGGAAGTGTTAAATCAAGTATAATAAGATCAAATTTATTAAGTGCAATAGCACTGAGTCCTATGAAAGGATCTTCATAGTTTGTGACCTTTATATTAAATGTTGCAAGGTATTGTGTTAGAACTTCTGCTAACTCAACATCATCTTCTATCATTGCAACGTGAATCATTTTTTCCTCTATTCTTTTTCATTTTTTTAAATACTTCAATCTCTTTGTTAAGTTGTTCTACTTGTTTTTTATCTAAAACTTTATAAATGCTTTCTATTAGATCTGCTTTTAATTCGATTTTCTTTTCTTTTGATTGTTTTCTTGCATTTATATATGCTTGTTTATCAAAACCATCTTTTGTAAAGCCATTAAATCTATCAAATCGTTTATTTTTAAATTCTTGAATAGTTTTATCTATTTTAGCCTCTTGTTCTTTTGATAATTCTAAATTATATACAGCACCTATAAAAAATCGACTTATATCACCTCTATGCGATCTTCTCTCTTTTTTATCATGGTTTTTGTAACCATTATGTTTCTTGTAACCTTTATTATCATGGTACTTACTTTGCTTGTAGTCTTTATTTTCTTTATATCCTTTATAGTCGTCACTTGCAATTGCTCCAGTAGTAACAAATAATGCTGTAGCTAACATAATTGATTTTTTTAAATTTTTCATCTTTTATCCTTTTTTGTTGTACTGAAATTATAAACTATGCAAGTTAACGACTTTTTAACTTTATCTTAACCATTTGTTAACAAATGATTAAAATCATCTTTATAAGACTGTGCAAGAGCAGGGATATTTAAAATATTGTTTATTAATTCTTTATTGTCTTTTGGAGGAGTAGTTAGATAGTTACTTAACTCTTTTATCGTAATGTTACTTACTCTTTTGTCTAATATCATAGGATTACTAATATCTAAAATCCCTTCATTTAAAACTCTTACATACCAGCCTGTTGCACTATGTTTTATGATAAATCTACTTGTCTCTTTACCAAAAAGTGCTCCTATTTTCCAACACGGTTGTCGAGGCTGAGTAACTTCTAGTTTAACTTCTCCTATTGTATAAATATCTCCAATACAAATATCATTTTCATCATATTTATCTACTAAAATATTACAACCAATGGCTAAATGATCAAGCTCAATATTATGTAAATCTTTAAATGATTTAAAATGTTTTGTTGACCCTATATGTATGGCTTTTTCAATTCCTCCATGAAATTTTTTGTCTACTTGAAAGTCATCTTCTAATCCAAGAAAATTTACCTTTGAAGAGTCTACAAATGTATTTTTTTTGTATGCACTTATAAATTTATTATCTTTAATCTCATATTGTTGTGCAACACCAGTTGCCATACTTTTTATTGTTATTTCCATATTTTCTCCTTAGTTATAAGTTTTTCATCATTTTAATAAGTAAATTTTTAAATATATCTTTCTCTTCTTGACTTAATGGATCAAAACATTGCTCTTCATATAAAAGTACATCTTTTAAAGTTTTTTGGCAAATCTCTTTACCAGATGGAGTGATTTGTACGAGTTTACTTCTTTTATCATATTCATTATTTAATCGTGTAATATATTTTTTTTCTTCTAGTTTTTTCAAAACTTTTGTAATTGCTCCAGATGTAAAAAGTAATCTTTCGTAAAGTTTTGTGGGACTTAAAATATACTCATCATTTCCAGACATTATAAGTGATGCTAATACATCTAGTTCACTATTTGAGATGCCATATTGTTCTTCAATATTGTATACACCTTCCATCATTTTGTTATAAAACATGTAAAAAGGTACAGTTACTTGGGCAATATCATTATATGTTTCAGGAGATCTTTCTTTATGCCGTAAGATATCTTTTTCTAATTCATTTATATTCATACTCAATAATACTGTAAAATATATAAGATAGTAGTAAAGTACTAATATCTTAAAAGTAGTTTACTAGTAAGATAGTCTCAACTTAAAATAAGTATCAGAATGTTAAAGTTCTTTCATTAAAATAAGGAATAAAAATGAATTTAAAGAAATTAGTATTAGGAAGTACATTATTAGCTTCAACATTATTTGCAGGTAATTACAATGTTGATGTAAGTCATTCAAGTGTTGGATTTAAAGTAAAACATATGATGATATCAAACGTTGTAGGAAAGTTTGATACATTTAAAGGGACATTTGAATATGATGAAAAAAAGAATACTCTTACATCTTTAAATGGACAAATAGACGTAATGTCTGTTAATACAGAAAATGCAAAAAGAGATGGTCATCTAAAAGATACAGATATGTTTGATGTAGCTAAATATCCTATGATTAATTTTGTAGTAACAAAAATTGAAGATGAAGATGTATATGGTGATTTCACGCTAAAAGGTGTTACAAAAAATATAAAATTAGAGCTTGAAAATGGTGGAACGATTAAAGATCCATGGGGAAATTATAGAGCAGGATTTGTTTTAACAGGTAAAATTAAAAGATCTGATTATGGTTTAACTTATAATAGTGTTTTAGAAGCTGGTGGTGTTGCTGTAGGTGATATAGTTAAATTAAATATTGAAGTTGAAGGTATTAAAAAGTAATAGTTTTTATACAAAATGAAGAAATTACTAATATATTTTTTTAATATATTAGTTTTCTATTTTGATTAAGTCTGATTTTTATACAATACTATTTAAACTTAGAATTAAACTTAGGAAAATATATGAATATTGTAGTTATTGGTGCAGGTGGAATAGGGGCTTTTTATGGAATGATTTTACATAAAGCAAAATGTGACGTAAAATTTGTAGCTCGAGGTGAAAATCTTAAGTACTTACAAAAGAACAGTATGAAAATAACTCATCCAAACTATACAATTGAAGATAACATAGATACATATTCTATTGATGAACTAACTAAAAATTTTAATCCAGAACAAATAGATGCCATATTTATTGCTACTAAGGCTATGGGTACAGAATCTATCTCACAAAAACTTGGAGAGTGGATAAAAGAGTGTACCAAAATACCATATTATATCTCTCTACAAAATGGTGTTGAAAATGAAGATATCATGGAGAAGTATTATCCTAAAGATTATGTAATAGGTGGACTTACTCGTCTTATTGTATCTCATACTGTAGGATTAGGTCATGTTCATTGTGAAGGTAGTGTTCAAACTTTACTTGGGGCTTTACATTATACTTCTAAAAATAAAGAATTTTTAGAAAAACTCAAAACTATTTTAGATACAACACCCACTGAAACATTACTTTGTAAAAATATCAAACTAGAATTATGGAATAAACTTATTGTAAACAATGGTGTAAATGCGATATGTGCATTAGTTGAAGAGCAATCAGGACCACTTTTAAAAGATGAAAAAACATCTAAACTTATCCATGGGCTTATGAGTGAAGCCGCATTTGCTTCAAATGCTATAACAGGTGTAAAGCTAACTCAAAATGATGCTGATAAAATGTATGCATTATATAAAGAATTTCAATCGGTGAAACCATCTATGTGGGTAGATAAAGAAAATAACAGAGATTTAGAGTTAGACCAAATTTGTGGAGTAGTTATTAAAAACTGTGAAAGACTTGGTAAAGATGCTCCGTACACTAGAAGTATATCTACTTTACTCGAATATACTTATAATAGAAAAAGAGATATTTAATTTATCTTTTAATAATGATTTTTATTTGAGATAAGATAATTTATAAATAGGTGGGAAAATAAATAGTTTGGCTAAAAAATAAGAGAGAATAGGCTCTTATTTTTTATTATGATTACAAGTTTATATTAAGTTTTTCATGAATTAATACTTTCAAAACAGTGAAGACTACACTATAAATAAGATTAACTAAAACTATGAATTAAAAATAATTGTATTGACAAAAGTTAATACAATATTGGAGTGTTTTAAGATAAAATAACTATTTTCTAATGTCTGTCTATTGAATTGAAGTGTAATAATATCCTAAAATAACGTTTAAAAACTTATCATAGGTTAAGAACTTTGATTATTTCACAAGAATATGTATTCTTTATCATTGAAATCTCTTTAATGCTTTTTACCCCATCTATTTTAATTAAAAGTAGAGTAAAAATCTTTGAGTTTTTTTTGTGCAGTTGTTATATCTATCTCTTCAAATCTAATAGTACTTCCAATTTTCATTTGGGAGAGTTTAAAACAATCAATACTTAAAACTGAACCTATCTTAGGATAACCTCCTATTGTTTGTCTTTCTTTTAATAAAATGATAGGTTGTCCATCTTTTGGTATTTGGATACTTCCAAATGTTATAGCTTCTGAGATGATTCCATCAAGAGAAGAGATAATTGGTTCTCCTTTTAATTTGCAAGCCATTCTATTAAAATCAGGGGTAACAGTATACGATGAGCTAAAAAACTTTTCTTTTTCATATGAGGAGAAACTATCTTCTTGATAAGAAAGTAATACTCTAAGAGTCAGTTCTTTAGTGTAAGTAGGTAGATGTTCTTGATGCCACCTATTTATAATTTTAACATCATTTTTTTTATAGGGTAACATATCATTATTTTTGATTTGAATACCAGATATCCCACCTAAAGATTCTTTAATTGTCGTAGAGTTACTTCCAAACTCCTTTGGTACTTCAAAGCCATTTTTGACTGCTAGATATACCCGTTGACCTTCTATGATTTTTCCAATTTTTACAATATCATCTTTTTTTATTTTATAAGTTTTCCAAGTAGTTTTTTGTTCGTCATTGATATAAAACTCACATTTTGCTCCTGTAATACAAATAGTTGTAGTCTCATTTGCTTGTAATTCTACGTTTGAAAATGTAATCTCTAAAATATTGTCATTTAGATTGTTATCCAATAGCTTATGAGCAGCTAAAGTAGCGTATTCATCCATCACTCCAGAGTTAGTAACCCCAAGATGGGTAAATGAAAATCTTCCTCTATCTTGAAGTGTTGTAAATATCCCTGCTTTTATAACGTTAAAACTCAAGAACTCCTCCTTGTTTTAAAAATTCTTCTTTTGATATTTGGTTAAACTTTATTCTTGACTCAATCGTAATTGGTGATAAAGATTCTAAAGTTTTATCAAAAAGTTCAAAAGTTGTTTTTCCTAATATATTCCAACCTCCAGGTGAGTTTTGTGGATATATAGCTGTTTGATTATCTGCAATTGCAACTGAACCTTTTGGTATCTTTTTTCTTGGACTTTCGAGTCTAGAAGTTACAATTTTTTCATCTACTGACGCCATATATGCAAATCCTGGTAAAAAACCAATAGCAAAAACATCATATATTTTTGAGCTATGAATTTTTATCACTTCATCAACTGAAATATTAGCTTTTAAAGCAACTCGTTGTAAATCAAGACCCACTTCATCTCCATAATAAACATCAACATTTATCACTTCTAATGCATTTTCATCTTCAACCTTTAAATTTTCTAATAACTTTTGTAAAAAGATTTGTATCTCTTTATAGTTATATGTAAAAATATCATAAGTGATTAAAATAGAAGTGTAAGAGGGTACTATTTCAATCAAATTTTTGTCATCTAATGATTTTAATAATTTGTAAGCAGATTTTACTTCTAGTGAAGTTTTTTTTGAAATAGTATCGCTAAAGTATATGATGACAGAGTCAACACTTGCTAGTTTTATTTTCATTAGTTAAGTACTTTTTTTAATCCCTTGATAAAAGACAAAGCATTTTGTCCATCACCATGTACACAAATAGTATCAGCTTTTATAAATAGTTTTATTCCATTTATACTATTTATATATCCATTATTTGATAAGAGTTTTACTCTTTGGATTACTTCATTTTCATCAACTACCACTGCATTTTGTTCTGTTCTTGAAACTAGACTACCATCATCATTATAGTTTCTATCTGCAAATACTTCGTAAATCAATTCTATACCAAAAGAAGAAGCTATTGTTTCAAACTTTTTATAGTTAGGAGTTGAAAGAAGCATAAGTTTTATATTTGCATCAAAAGATGTAATAGCTTTTACAATAGCAGTAAATATATCATCATTTTTCATCATATCATTGTATAAAGCACCATGAGGTTTTACATACGATACTGAAGTATTTTGTGCTTTACAAAATGCACTTAAAGCACCTATTTGATAAAGTATAATCGCAGATATTTCTTCATTTGTACAAGGGATACTTCTTCTTCCAAATCCAACTAAATCTTGATAAGCAGGATGAGCACCTATCATTACGTTGTGTTTAATTGCTAGCTTTACTGATTTGCTCATTGTAAGACTATCTGAAGCATGAAAACCACAAGCAAGATTTGCCATATTAATATATGGCATAACTGACTCATCTTCACCCATTTTCCAGATACCAAAGCTTTCACCCATATCACAATTTAATTTTATAGTCATATTCTCACCTTGCATTTATAATCCCTCATTTTATCATATTTTAAATTTAAATTTTAAAATTCATCTTTTACACTAGATTTTGTCATTCTAATAATACTTAAAATTAAAATAGTTCCTAAAACAATATACATATTTACCTCCATAGATGAAGCCAATCCAATTGTTATAGCGCTAGCTAATATCGCCATGTTTTTATTTAAAAAAGAATATTGAAAAATCAATATACATCCTGCAATAAATAGTAGTTCTGTCATATTTTTTCCTTGCTTATAATTTCGTGAAAATTTTAACCAAATGGAGTGTGTAAAAAGTGGGGTTAATCCCACTTTTTAAGTAGATTTATTTAGTCATTAAATCTGGTAAATAAAATACTATTTGAGGAAAAAATACTATTAAAAGAACTGCGATTAACATTAAAATAAAAAATGGAAATGTTGCTTTTAATATATACTCAATTTTTTCATTGGATATTCCTTGTATAATAAATAATGAAAAACCAACAGGTGGCGTGATTTGTGAAATTTCAACCATTAAAACTAAAAATATACCAAACCATAAAGGATCAAAACCAGCCATAACAACAATTGGTAGTACAATTGGTAAAGTCATAACAACAATTGAGATTCCATCTAAAATCATTCCTAAAACTACATACATTAATCCAATGATTAAAATAAGCATTAATGGAGTAAGTCCCAACGCTGCAATTGATTCACTTAATGCTCTAGCAATTCCCAAAAAGCCAATTACTTGAGATAAAAAACCTGCTGCTGCTATGATTAAACTAATCATTACCGATGTTTTAATCGTATTTAGTAATGCATGATTTAATATCTCAAAAGAAAAACTTTTAAAATATATAGCCAATATAATTGCACCTAATACTCCCAGAGCTGCGGCTTCTGTAGGCGTTGCAAGTCCTGCATAAATTGAACCTAAAACTACTGTTATTAATGAAAAAACAGGAGCAAGATCTTTTAACGAATGAAGTTTATCTTGTATTGTAAATTTTTCTTCTATTTCAGGTTCTACAGTTTTGTCCATTTTTGATACAACCATAATATAAACAGAATACAATGTCGCTAATAATACACCTGGAAGAATTCCAGCAATAAAAAGTTTACCAATTGATACATCAGATAATACACCATAAATAATCATAATTAGTGATGGCGGAATTAAAAAACCTAAAGTCCCTGAACCAGCCAATGAACCAATTGCTAAAGATTTAGAATAACCTCTTTTTTCTAATTCACTTAAAGTTATTTTACCAACAGTAGCAGTAGTAGCAGCACTTGACCCTGAAACTGCTGCAAATAAAGAACATGCTGCTACATTAACATGTAATAGTTTTCCTGGAATATGACATAACCAAGGCATTAATCCGTTTAAAAGTCTTGTAGATACAGATGATTTGTAAAGTATCTCTCCCATTAAAATAAACATAGGTAAAGCTGCAAGAGACCATGAGTTTAAAGAGTCATATAATGATGAAGCTAACAAATCACCAATTTTGTCATATATAGATATTACAGGAGGTAAGTTATGATCAAAAATCAACATTCCTACTATTCCTGTTAATAATAAAGAAACAGAAATCCATAAAGATGATAATAAAAATGAAAACATAACTACTATTAATACAGCAGATAAAATTATTGGATCAGTTATCATTTTTAATTCCTTTTATGATAAATACTAAAACAGATGAAATAAACAATAAAATACCAATAGGCATAACTAATTGAGTAAGGTACAAAGGTGTTTCTGAAACTGCTTCTGATAACATTTCCAATTCAAATGAATCGTATGTAAATATAACTGTTCGATAAAATACAAACATTAATACAAATAAAGTAATAGTTCCAGTAACTATATCAATAATTCTATTTGACTTTTTATTGAGTCGTGAAGAGATGATATTTATACGTATATGGGCTTTTTCATTAAAGGTATATGCTAACCCTAAAAAAATTGAAGCTAAATACAGATAACCACTATATTCATCCGCAATCATTGTAGACATATCAAATGTTGATCTTAGAAAAATTTCTACAAGTATTAACACTACTAAAGATATTAATATCAGTGAAGCTAAATAAGCTCCCCATAAAGAGAGCTTATTTACTATTAAATATAAAGATTTCATAAATTATTTTCTATATTCTTCAAATATTTTTTTAACATCAGATGATGCACCATCAAGGTATTTAGTTAGCATATCTGAAGCAATTTTATCTAGTTCCGATTTTAATGCAGGGCTAGCTTCTGAAATTTTCATACCATTTTTAGCCATTGTATCCAATGCATTTTGATCTTCAACTCTTACCGCTTTCCATTGCTTTTCTTCAATCTCTTTTGCTGCTTTTAATATTGAGTTTTGTTGATTTTTATTCATAGAATTCCAGTAATCTAAATTAATAGTAACTGCCTGTAAAGGATAAGCATATTTAATTTTTGTATAGTTAGTTAAAACTTCCCAAAATTTACCATCTTTTCCAGATGAAGATGAAGTAACAACAGAGTTAACCATACCAGTTCTTAAAGAAGAATATACTTCTCCCCAAGGTAGTGCTACAGCATTTCCACCAGCAGAATTAACAAAGTTTGCTGAGTTTTTATCATAGGTTCTAGTTTTTACACCTTTAAAATTAGAAATTGAAGACATCTCTTTATTTGAGTAAAAACCAGATGCTGGCCATGTAACAGAATATAAAAACTTTTGATTCCATTTTTTAGCTGTTTTTGTATATGAAGGTTTTGAAATTTGATATAATTTATACGCATCATCATATGATGAAGATACAAAAGGTAAAGCAGAAATACCAAATACTTTTCCTCCACCTGATGTAAATGGAATAAACATATCAGTCATTGCCACTGTACCATCTTTTACTGCTTTTAAAGGATTACCTTTAATTAATGATGAACCTGGATGAACTGTAATATTTACACTTCCATCTGTATAGTCTTTTACAAGTGAAGCAAATTCAACTGCACCTTTCGTATGGAAGTTATTTGCTCCATACTTTGCATTTAAATCCATTTTGATATTTCCTGCAAGTAACGACGCTGCCAATCCTGTGATTAGTAAACCTTTTTTTAACATTTAGTACTCCTTAATTTTTTTATATTAAAAGAGTATCAATTCATGGTGTGCTTATGGTGAGTTTTATTTGTTTATTTAAAATCTTCTAACTTATAACCAATTTGTGGGATATTATGGATAAGTTCTAGTGGTAATTTTTGTCTGAGTTCTTTAATAAATGTTTTTAAAGCACTCATACTCATAGATTTGTCTTTCCATATATATTCTTCAATTTGCTCATAATTTAAGATTTTATTATTATATAAAAGGATTAAAAATTCGATTTCTCTTTTCCTTAAAGGAATCTCTTTCTTTTTATAAATAAGTTGATATTTTTGTACATCAAAATAACAATCTTTAGACAATACTAGGTTTTGCGTGAGTTTATCTCCTAATCCTTTTATAATACCTGTTAAAAGATTATCAGAGTTTACTGGTTTTAAAATATAATGATTAATATGTAAATTAATTAAGTCTAAAAGATATTCTTCATTTGAATATGCAGTAACCATAATTATTATAGTATCAAAATCTTTTTCCCTTATTAGTTGAATCATCTCTATACCATTTTTATTCGGCATTTCGATATCACTCAAAATAATATCTGGTTTGTATTCTAAATATAAATCATAACCATCTTCACCATTATTGGCTTCTAAAACATCTTTAAAATAGTATTTTAAAGTATTTACTAATCTTTTTCTAATACCATCTTCATCTTCAACACATAGAATAGTATAGTTTTTAAACTGATCTAATAAATTATCATCCATTGTCCATCTCCACTATTACTTTAAATAAAGCACCACCTTGAGTATTTTCAACTGATAATTCTCCATTCATATTTTTTTCTATAATCATCTTAGACATATAAAGACCAAGACCTGTTCCTTTGGAACTCTCTTTGGTTGTAAAATAGGGTTCAAAAATTAAATCTAAATGTTCATCATCTACTCCACCTGCATTATCTTGAACTGTAACGATTACATTTTTATCCTTTACATCAATTATTACATCAATTCTGGGATTTTGTATTTCTCTTTGGTTTAAAATATCTTTTGCATTCGAGATTAGGTTTAACATCACTTGTGCAAATTCTCTTTCATATCCATCTACTACTGCGTTACATTTTACCTTTTTAAATAAATTTATTTGATAACTTTTAATCGAAGCTCCAACTAATGAGATGGCCTCATTACAAGCATCATCTACATAAAATTTGACTTTCTTTTTATCTGGTTTAAAAAAGTTTCTAAAATCATCAATAGTATGAGACATAAACTGAATGATTTTATTTGATTCATCAACACTCTCTTTTATCAATTTATCATCAAGTTTTTTGAATTTATTTGCAGTTTCAAGTTCCATTAATATACCCGATACTTCACTTAACGGTTGTCTCCATTGATGTGCTATCATAGATAACATTGCACCCATTCTTGCTAGTCTAGATTGATGAAGCATTGCTCTATCTTTCTTTTTAGCTTCGTTGATCGCTTTTGTAACTCTTTTTTCTAGGTTTTTATTTATATCTTGAAGTTCATATTCTTTTTTTTCAACATTTTTTTTGTACTTCGTAAAAACAGTATTGATTTTTTGTGAGAGTAAAAAAGAAAGAATACCCGTAAAAATAATGATTAAAGAAGAAATGAATAATACTTGCTGTATAAATCTATCTATTCTTTTTTCTAATAACTTTTTATTTTCAAATATAGATTTTTCTATATCATCTATATAAAGTCCTGTTCCTATAACCCAATTATACTTTTCAAATAGTCTAAAAAAACCAAGTTTATTTGAAAAGTGTAACTCTTTTGGTTTTTGCCAATAGTATTCTATAAAAACACCATCTGGTTTTATTAACGTTTCATCGATAAATTTTTTTGTAATCAAAGTGCCTAAAGCATCTTTAAGTTCTATATCTAAAGTTCCTATATTTTGCGGTCTAAAAGGATGTGCAATCAAAAAATAACTTGTATCATGTATCCATATATACCCATGTTTTTCATATCGAATTGTATTAATATACTTTACAAGACTCTTTTTTAATTCTTCTTCACTTAAGTTTCGATTATTTTGTATGTGGTGATCGATGTAGTTAATAATATAATCAATCTCTTTTTTAAGGATATTCTTTTGTTTTTGAATATATTCTGTTTCCAGTCGTAAACTTTCTTCTTTAAAGTAATCATTTTGATGTTTTACAAAAAAATAAATAGTAAAAAAAGCCCCTATCAGAACAGTTATTACTGGGGTTAAGATGATAAGTTTTGGTATATTTTTTTCAGTAAACACTACATTTTCCTTAGCTTTACTATATTTTACATAAAAAAAGTGTGTTTATGGTGAGTTATTGAATCTAGTTTATTACTAAATTTAGACTCTTTGTTATATACTTTTTTAAATATATTAATCAATAGGATTTAAAATGTTTAGTACAGAATTTCTTTTAACATCACTTATCGTTGTTCTTATGCCTGGAACTGGTGTGTTGTATACTATCTCAACAGCACTTTTTGTAGGGAAAAAAGAAAGTATATTTGCGGCTATTGGTTGTACCGCTGGAATAATTCCACATCTCGTAGCCACTATTTTAGGATTGTCAGCAATACTTCATACAAGTGCGGTGGCTTTTTCTATCTTAAAATTTGTGGGTGTTGCATATTTATTATATCTTGCATACTCTATGTGGAAAGAAAATGGAGCAGTACAGATTAATGAAAATAATGAAAATAGTGGTTTTGTAAAGATAGCGGCAAAAGGGTTTTTTATCAATATTTTGAACCCTAAGCTATCAATATTTTTCTTAGCCTTTTTACCTCAATTTGTAACATCAACGTCAGTTACACCTTTAAATGATATGTTACTTTTAAGTTTATCCTTTATGCTTATGACATTTGTAGTTTTTGTTGTATATGCTTTGTTTGCTAGTCAAGCTAGAGTATTTATAATGAATTCACCAAAAATTATGTTGAGAGTGCAAAGAACATTTGCATCAATATTTGTTCTTTTTAGTGCTAAATTAGCAATAGCTGAAAGATAAAGAACTTATGAAAGTTCTTTATTTAGTATACTTCAATTTGAGAGTTTAAATCTATATTTCCACCTTTCACAGTTTGAAACATATAGTTTATAATTGATTTACTCACGGACAGAAATTACATTCTATCCTTATCTATATTGTAGGAAGATATTAAATTAGTACTGTTTTAAAACCTCAAATTCATCTTGTGTTAACTTCCAAGATTTATCTTCTTGTCTTTTCCACTCTTCTAGAGTGATGATACCTTCTCCTATATTCATCTTCCAATCAGAACTTAAATGGATAGTGTTTTCATCTATTACTTTTACATTTGTATTTGAGTATTCGATATGATTTGCAGTTTTTGTTAACTCTGTCCAAAAGCCAGTAATTTCTGCTTTACCTTTAAATTCTCCAACATTTTTAACTATCATGATTGCATCTTCTGTATATGCATCTATACAATCTTGAAAGTTAGCATTGTTAAAGTTTGATATCCAGTTCTTTGAGTGTGTTTTAAAGTCATTTACTATTGTTTCATTGTTCATTATTTTTCCTTTTACTTAACTTACTTATTAGTAAGTAATAAAATATTAACAAATTAATCTTTATTTGTCAAGAGTTAACTTATACCTATGTAAGTTAACCTAATATATAATCTTTCTTCAAAGAAATAAAATAAAAGATAATAAATGAAAAAATCTAGAAAAGAAGATGTTGTAAAAACTGCAAATTGTATGATACGAAAAATAGGGTATTCAAACTTGAGTTTTTCACAAATTGCAAAAACACTTGATGTTACAAGAGAAAATGTGCATCATTATTTTAGAAAAAAAGAAACACTAGGAAATACTTGTCTTGAAGTAATTTTGAGTGATTTAGAAAATTATTTAGATGATGTTTTACAAAAAGATATAAGTGCATTAGATAAAATTGAATTATATTTTCAAATTTATAAAACTCAACAAAGTCAAAAAGAAGATTGTCCTATCGTTTCACTTTTAAATGAGTATGAATTACTTCCTTCTTCTATGCAATTACAAGTAAAAAAACTTTATGAGATAGAGTTGAAATATATGCAAAATATTTTAGAAATAGGAATAAAAAATAAAGAGTTTACTTTTGATGAGCCGTGTAATTTTAAAGCAAAACTAATCATCACACAACTAAAAGGTGCTATATCCTATGTAAAGTTAGAAGATAACTTTGATCAAATAGTACAATACGTAATAAAAAATCTGGAGCTAAACAATGCCTAAATCAAAACAAATATATATATTAAGTGATAAAAAAGTTGAAGGTGCTATAAACCTTCCTGTAATAGAGATACAATATATCGAGCAAACTATAGATATACAAAATTATGATGCTCTTATCTTTACTTCTAAAAATGCTGTAAAAGCTATGGATAGTATGGATGATAGTTGGAAAAGTATCCCTTCTTATGTTATAGCACCTCAAACAGCAAAGATACTTGAATCATTGGGTGGAAATCTTGTTTTTACTGGAAAACAAAATCATGGAAATGAATTCGCACAAGAGATACATGAAGAACTTCAAGGGAAAAAAGTGCTTTATGTTCGAGGTGTAAAGATGGTTTCTAAGATTTTAGATATCTTGTCTGAAAATGGTGTTGAGTGTGATAGTTTAGTTGTGTATGATACTGTATGTAAAAAATATGATGAAGAGGTAAAGTTACCTAAAGATTCTATTATTATTTTTTCTGCACCATCTACGATTAAATGTTTTTTAGAAAATGTAACTTGGGATGAGAGTTTTCAAGCCATTTGTATAGGACAAACAACTGCGAAGTATTTTCCAGAATATATAAAACCAATTGTTTCAGATACTACATCATTAGTATCATGTGTAGAGAAAGCACAAGAGTTAAGCTAAAGTAGCTTAACTCAAGGTCTAATTACGCTAGTTTTTTCCCATGAGTTAAAACTTTTAAGAACTGCCAAGCCCATACTAAAAATAAAATCAACCAAAAAGTTACAGAGATATCAAATATAATCATAAAGTTAAATCCCATTCCAGCTACAAGTGATGTAATAATTCGAATCACTACTACAACTTGAGTCCATACAAAAATAAACTTTGTAATTTTATTGGCTTTCATTTGATTTCCTGAGTGTCCTATAGTTACACGAGTACCAAAACCTATTAGAACTGTAAGTAAAAAACCTAACATTAAACTATGAATACCAAGTGCCAAAAAACTTACATCATAAAATAACTCTATACCATTTGACACTGCAGATAATAAAAATGCAATAGGCACCCAGTATAATGCTAGATGGAGTATCCACATCATTGGATTTGGGTTTGGAAATGGTAGTTTCCATCGAAGTAACTCTTTCCCTATATAAATAGCTAAAATAAAATCTATTACAAAAGAGAAGTTAGTTCCTAATAGTTCGAGTGTTACGTGTGCTACTAAAAGAGCTACTACATATTTTAAAAAGTTTTTATCTTTATTAAATCTACACTGAGAGAAGAAAGGAATCATTCTTTGCCCTACTGAAAAAGCCAATACAAATAAGTACATAAAAATTGATACTTGTATACTGTGTGCTGTAAAAGGTGTAAGTATAAATAGTAAGAGACCAAGTATCCCAAAACCAGCACCTATTAGTATATAAAATGCATCATGTTTATTTATAACTGTAGACTTTCTAAATATATCAAGTAGCGTTTTAAAAGAGTATAAGAAAGCTAATCCAGCAATAACCATACCTATTTTATAAAGAACAGGGGAGATGATAGATCCAGCTATAAAAAGAATTGTAGCTAATGAATACATCAAAAATATTTTTATGTATAGTGACTTTAAGACTACCGGAGTTGAAAGAAATTTTGGAAAAGTAGTAAATAAAAATGCATAAAAAGCAGGTGTAAAAACTAGATAAATTAGTCCAAAAGCATGGAAAGTTGTTATATCTACACTAAGAGGTAAAACACCTTTATATGAAAGCATAAACATAAGCATAAGAACAACTGCATTAACAAAAGCTAATACAAAAAATGGTTGGTGGGGTTGGGATAGAAAATAACTATTTTTCACAGGATACCTTTATATTTTAAAAAGGAATCCTATCCTAAAATAAAAGGTATTTGCTTATCATATGTTAAGATTTATAATATTTTAATCGTCAAGCTTTTCAAAATCTTCCACATCTACGCCACAGTCAGGACATGTCCAGTCTTCTGGTAAATCTTCAAATGCAGTTCCGGCTGGTACACCATTTTCAGGGTCACCTAACTCGGGATCATAAATATATCCGCATACTTCACATTCATACTTTGCCATAATAAACTCCTTGTTTTCATAGATTAATTTTAATTATATATTCTTACGTGGAGTTGAAATTATGCTTTTAAGTTAAAAGAATTATAAAATACTTTTTGATATTAGTTATATAATTTGGACACAAAACAACAGCTTGAAATAAAAAAAGGTAAGCAAACTTATTTAACCGGACACCACTCCCACACAAAATAAATTTATAATCTTTTTATAGAAAATCAAATACAAATATAAATCTATTTTGTATTTGATAATAAAAAGGAAAACAATTATGAAAAAATTTATATTATCAACAATAACAGCAGTAGTTTTATCGACATCAGTATTTGCAGCAAATACACAAACAATACCAGCAGAGTCATCTATAAATAAAATCAGTGATGTAAATAAAGTAAAATTAGAAGAGTTAAGACAAAAAGTTCTCGCTACTGGAGCTACTTTTAAGACAACTACTTCTAATGGTGAGTTTAAAAGTCTTCGTATTACAAATAACAGTATAACAGTTGTTATCAATGATGATAGTTCTGTATTACTTATAACTCAGGGGCAAGAAGTTAAAACTTCGTTAAATAAAGTGATAGAATTGTTTATGGAAACTGTAGAAAAACAAACTCAAGCTTAAGTTATACTATAAGCTTGAGGAAAGAGGAAAACTAAAGAGTTTCTTTTTCCTTCTTCTTTTCTGTGTAATTTTTATATATTCCGTACAGAGTAATAATGATCCAAAATACTTCTATAATAAATGAACCAAGATTAAAATGTACAAATAGTGAGATCAGTAAGAGTACTGCACCAATAAGATTTATATATTGAAATCTTAATGATTTTGAGTCATACGTACCTAGTTGTAATAAAAAATAGGCATAGACGATGAAAACCATCCCTATGAAACCTATGATTTGATATATGTCTAGTGTCTCCATTAATTACCGTAAAACTAAGCTATAGTTTGAATAGTAACAGTAAAATCTAAATCAGACCCTGCAAGAGGATGATTGTAATCAACTGTTACTTCTTTATCTGTTACTTCTGTTACAGTTGCTTTTACTACTTCACCACTTTCTGTATCTGCTTCTAAGATAAGACCTATTTGTAAATCAATACCTTCAAATGCTTCTTTAGGTACTACTTCAGAAAGTTCTTCGTTATACTCACCATATGCTTCAGCTGCAGGTACTTGTATCTCTTTTGTATCACCTTCATTCATATCTACGATTCTACTTTCTAGTCCTGGGATAAGATCTCCTGCACCATATACGAATTCGATTGGGTCTGCACCGATATTGTTGTCTACTACTTCACCGTTTATTTTTAATTCATAATTTAATTTAATAACTTGATTTTTTTTGATTGCCATGATTTGCCTTTATAATTTATGAGAAATTGTAGCTAAAATATATATTGATTCAAATAAACTATTTTAACTGACTGTTGCTCTTTTTTTTAATTTTTTTAATTTCTCAAATTTAAATTGGGATAATATAACTCCACTAAGGATAACAGCACTTGAAATGAGTTCAACAGTAGATAATTTTTCATTTAAAAACAAGTATGCAAGTATTAGCGTAAATACAGGGATGAGGTATATAAACATAGAAGCTTTTGATGCATCAAGTTTAGTAAGTGCAAAGTTATATAAGCCATAACCACCAAGAGTTACAACAACTCCCAAATAAAACAACCACCCAACAGCACTACTAGTAAAGTTCATTTCTACAGTAAAAAACTCGTATATAAAAAAAGGAAAGAAAAATATAGTTCCTATAAAAGCTTGGATAGCAGTGATGAATATAGCTGAAAACTTAGAAGATAAATATCTAGCTACGATAGTATATCCAGCAGCACAAAACATAGCACATAATTCTAAGAAATTACCAAGAAGTGGATTAGGGGCTGAGGCTGTAGTTGTTGCTTGTACACTTAACCATATTGCACCGCAAACAGCTATTAGAGAACCTAAGATTAATTGTTTTGTAATTATCTCTTTTAAAAAATATCCTGCAGCCATTGCTGTAATGATAGGCATAAGTGATGTTATCATTCCTGCTTGTGATGCTGAGGTATACAGTAAAGCTTTTGCTTCAAAAATAAAATATAAACATGGTTCAAAAAATGCCAAAAGAACAATAAGTTGGATATCTTTTTTTGTAAAACTATATTTTGTAAAACCTTTGATGAAATATATAAAACAAAAAGAAGCGATAAGCATACGAAAAAATATAACAGTATATTCCCCTAGGTCTACCATGGCAGACTTTAAAGCTATAAAAGAACTTCCCCATATAAACATGGCGAAAATTATAGATACTAATCCTAAAAGATTAAAGTTTTGTGATTTTGTCAAGTTACACCTTTTTTTAATAAGGCGGGAGTATACTCTTTTAAAATTTTATGTCAAGAGTTTTAAACATAATTAGAAAGTTCAATAAGATTCATATCTGGATCTCGAAGATAGATGGATTGGATTTCACCTGTGGCACCAGTTCTATTCACGATACCTTCTTCTCTTTTTATATCTAAACTCTCGATATATTCTTTTGCTTCTTGTATAGGAGTGTCAATTATGAAACATAAATCTGCACTACCTTCTTTTACATTTTGGGCTTTTGGTTCGAACTCATTGCCTAGTTGGTGTAGGTTGATTTTTTGATTGCCGTATTTTAAAGCTATACGAGACTCTTTAAATACTTCTTTTTTCATCCCTAAAATTTGAGTGTAAAAAGCTACTGTAGTATCGATATCTTTTACTGTTAAAACTAAATGGTCTAATCTATTTATATTTATCATACGTCTTGATAACTATCTCTGATTTTTAGAAACTTATCTAGGTTTTTAAACATAATATCTACAAGATTTGGATCGAAGTGTTTTCCTCTTTCTTCTTTGAAAAGGTCAAGTATTTTTTCTAGTTCCCATGCTTCTTTATATACTCGTCTACTACCTAAAGCATCAAACACATCTGCTATAGCAGTGATACGTCCGTATATGTGGATATCTTCAGCTTTTGTTGCATTTGGATATCCTGAACCATCCCATTTTTCGTGGTGGTCTTTAGCTACTATTGCAGCTGCTTTTAAAATAGGTCTAGTAGAACCTTTTAACATCTCATAACCAAGTTCGGCATGTGTTTGCATGATTTTCCACTCATCAAGGTCAAGTTTACCTGGTTTTTTTAAGACACTATCTGGAATACCAACTTTTCCTATATCGTGCATAGGTGATGCTATTTTTAATGTATCTGCATCTTCTTGGCTAAGACCTGATTCTATTGCTAAAAGGTATGAGTATTCTGCTACTCTTTTTACATGGTTTCCTGTCTCTTTACTTCTTGTTTCACCTATTTCACCCATTTTATAAACGATATCTTTTTGAGTGCTGATTATCTCTTCATTGATTTTTACTAAATCTGTTACATTAAATGAAAATGCCAAAACAGAACCAATCTCTGAAACACCTTTAAAATGTATCATATACGTTAAGTCACCTATCATCACTTTGTTAAAAATACTAGCATTTTCATTTATGATTTGTTCTGCTGTTTTGCACTCTTTTGGATAGATATCTTCTAAAAGATGAATATCTTTAAATATTTCTTTTGCAGCATTATTTGAAAAATCAATCTTTCCATCAGCTTTAAATAACAGTACTGGTTCTGGATTAAACACTGGAAATTGAGATAGGTAGTAGTTTCTTTTTGCTTCGTTTTCATTGAGTCCCAATACTTCATGCACAGGACAATATTCGTATGAACTTGTTAAAAAAGATATTACAGCAAAGATACCTAACCACCAGATATCAAAATAAATTGCTGATGATATAAACATAATACCCATTAGTGTTCTTATATGTTTTTCATTTTTGTATAGATTGTGTTTTATATTCATTTTATATCCTAGATTGAGGGGTCAAATATTATATGTTAGTATATAATATTTGACTGAAAAAGAAGTTTATTCTAAAGTGCTCTGTCGAGTATGTTCTCTACTACATTTAAAGTGATAGATTCTCTATCTCCAAATTTAGTAAAGCCGTGTTTTTCTAAAAGTGCAGTTACATTTTCTTTTAAATTTTTATCATCTGTATATGACGAAAGTTTTAAATTTACATTTAAAGATTTGTACATATTTTCTATTTGTACGATGATATCTTCTGGGTTATTTGTATCTATTCCAAATACATTTTTTCCCATTTGTAGAAGTTTGTCTTCTTTTTCATCTATAAGTTCTCTTAAAAGATGTGGTTGTATAACAGCTAATGTTCTTGCATGATCCATACCATATAGTCCACTTAACTCATGTCCGATAAAATGTGTACCCCAATCTTGTGGAACACCAGAACCTATAAGACCATTTAATGCTTGATTTGCCATCCAAAAAAGATTTGCATACCATATATCATCTCTATTATTGATAGTTGTTGATAATTCATATAGGCCTCTTAACAGTCCTTCAGAATAATAATCTTGTGCTTTAAGTCCATGTTTACTTGTTATATATTGTTCACAAGTATGCACAAAAGCATCTATAACTCCATTTGCTAGTTGTCTATCATCAAGACTTTTAAGTACATCTGGGTCTAAAATAGCAAACTGTGGATATGAAAATGGAGAATGAAAAAATCTTTTCTCTTTTGTTTCGGCTTTTGTGATAACTGCACCAGTATTTGACTCACTTCCTGTTGCTGCTAATGTTAAAACTACACCAATTTTAGGAGCTTTTACTGGAGTAAATTTTCCTTCAAGTAGATCCCACCCATCACCATCATAATAAAATGCATTTGCTATATATTTACAACCATCAGCAACACTACCACCACCAACAGCTAAGATATAATCGATATCATTTTCTCTACCAAATAAAACAGCTTTATCTAAAGATTCTTTTGTAGGGTTAGCTTCAATACCACCATATTCACACCAAGTATGTTCTTTTAAAGCATCTTTTACTTGATCAAATACACCATTGTTTTTAATACTTCCCCCACCATAAACAACTAATACTTTATTTTTTTTTGGAATAAGAGTTTTAATTGCTGCGATTTTGCCTTGACCAAATTCTATTTGTGTAGGGTTTTTATAAGTAAATTCCATGAATTTCCTTTTATAATTCTTTTTTTTCTAGTTTGCTTATCTCTAAATTTTCTAGTTTATCTTCTACACTTTTAACAAATGAAAGGAAATGTTCTTTTTGCATATGTGCATCTAAAAGATCAGCATTTTCCCATGTTTCTACAAATGTAAAACTATTTGGATTTTCTAAATCTTTATGTAAATCATATTGAATACATCCAAAGTCATTTGCATGTGTACTTTTATGTAAACTTTCTAATAATGGATATACTTCTTGTGTAAATTCTTCTTTAATTGTAACTTTTGCTACTATTACTATTTGTGACAATTTTAATTCCTTTTAGTTTGTTATAAAATTTTGTTTTAATGTTGTTTCAAATACTGATAATTCATTTTCAAGATTTAAATCACCTTTGTAAACATCATGTACTACATAAGTATCAGAAGGTTTAGCCCCACAGAATTGAAATATTTTATGTACTGCAAAATTAGCTTCATCCAAAGATAATCCTTCAAAAAAACCATCTTTATTACTAAATTCTGAAGCAGGGCAATTGTAAGTTATAGATAACATATATTGAGTATCTTTCATAAGACCACCGCCACCATATTTTTTGCTTAAATCATCACGGCTTCTTCCATCATTTACGTATAGTTGTCCTTGACTTGGTGTAAAAACATCATCTATGTATTTTTTTGCCATCCATGGAACACTCATCCAGTAAACAGGAAATTGAAATAAAATGATATCTGCCCATAAAAGTTTTTCAATCTCTTCGTTTACTGTATATTCTTTTTCGACATTTGTATGTTTTACATCAAAGTTATTTAATGTAAAAACATCTGTAGCTTTGTTTATATAATCTCTTGTAAGATTACCATCTGCAAAACCTTCATATTTTTGGTGTCCATTAATGATTAATACATTTTTCATGTTCGTTCCTTATTTTATAAATTCTACTACTTCATCAAAATCAAGTCTTTGTTGTGTACTTTGTTCATTGATTCTATATCCAAATGGAAGTACCATTGCTAGCTGATTTTTAGTAGTATCAAGATCTAATATCTCTTCAACTTTTTCTTTTTCAAATCCTTCTATAGGACAAGAATCGATACCAATATAAGCAGCTGCAGTCATCATATTTCCAGAAGCAATATATGCTTGTTTTGATGTCCAATGATGAACATTTTCATCTGTGCTTAACTCTTTTGTTAAGTGATTTGCATAAAGGTCTAAATAAAAGTCTAGTTTATCTTGAGGCATCTCTCTTCTTCTAAATCTTTGCTCTGGCTGACCACTTGCAGGTTTAACACTATCAATATTTGTAAGAGCTACAACTAAATGTGAACAAGAAGTTACTTGAACTTGATCCCAACAAACAGGTCTCAGTTTTGCTTTTAGTTCTTCGTTAGTGATAACTAAAAATTTCCAACCTTCCATCCCAAAAGAAGAAGGTGATTTTCTACCAGCTTCTAAAATAAATTTTATATCTTCATCTGATATCTTTTTTGTATCATCAAATACTTTACATGCGTGTCTAAAATTCATTGCTTTTGTAAAATTGTTTTCCATTGTTAATCCTAATATTTAATTTAGGAAAGTTTACCAATAGAGAACTTAAAATATCCTTACGATACTTTTGGTATGTAATGGAATAAAATATCCTAAAGTAAGGAATAATATAGTATACTGTCATAATTAAGAGGTAAATATGTATATAGTAAATGAAAAAGAATTTCGTTGTCCTGTTTCTGTTACAAATGATGTTTTTAATGATAAGTGGAAATTAGCTATCGTGTGGCATCTGTTAGATGGAGAAAAACGATATAAAGAATTACATGAAGAAGTGTGTGAAATAACTCAAAAAACATTAACTGTAAAGTTAAAAGAGCTTGAGCAAAAACAACTTATCAAAAGAGAAGTGTTTGCAGAAGTACCACCTAAGGTTGTATATTCTTTAACTCCAATTGGAGAAAATCTTCGTGATGTATTAAATGCGATGCATTCTTGGGGAATTAAATATGTGAATGAGTGTGGTGAAGTTACAGAAAAGAATATCTGTACAATAAATGTAAAAAATAATTAGTTTATTTTTTACATTTACCATTTTTACAATTAGGTCCAGCGAATAGAAAAATAGCAACAAATACTACAATAAGTAATATCCATTTTAATTCTAAGTTTTCCAATATTTTACTGTTTCGTAATTATATACAATATAATAAGCTGATAGTTTGTTTGTATGTCATGTTAAGTTGATTTGATAACATCTCTATAGATTCTTTTAATGTAATATTATGTTCTAATACTGCTTTTTTATAACTATCACTCCAAATGTTCATCATTGAATATTTTTTCATGTTAATCCTTTTAATCTTAAATTCTGGTGTAATTATAGAAAATTATTAAAAATAATTCTTTACCAAAGATGCTAATATTTTTATCTATTATTGCTCATTTATATGATTGATATTGCTTAACTCTAAGTTTAATATTGCTTAACTCTAAGTTCATTAGTGCTATAGTTGTAATTATGAAAAAAGAAACACTAAATAAAAGAACAAAAATAGCAAATGCTATTTTAAATTATATCTACACTCATATTGATACAGACATAAATGTCGATGAGTTGAGTTATGATTTAGATATTAGCAAATTTCACATGCATCGAATATTTAAAGATGCATTTGGTAAAAATATTTATGAAAATATTAAAGATATTCGATTACAAAAAGCATCAAATCTATTAATCACTAATAAAAACTCTAGTATATCTGATATAGCTAATCAATGTGGATATAGTTCCCAGTCATCTTTTACTCGTGTATTTAAACAACGGTTTAATATGACACCTAAAGATTGGAAAAATGGTCAATATAAGGACTTCTCACGAGAAATCATCTCTCAATCTCCAAAAGCATTACTCTCTACTGCAAATTTTGATTCAATAGAACCTTCAATTGTAGAGATGCCAGTTATTACCAGTTATTACATTCGACATAGTGGATATGACCCTGGAATAAAAAAAGCATGGCAAAAGCTATATACTTGGGCATTAAGTAATAAACTAAAAAACTATAAACAAATTGCTCTATATCATGATAATCCGACCATTACTCCACTTTTATCTTGTCAGTATATTGCATGTATAGTTCCCGAGATTGGCGAAAATATACAAAGCGATAAATTGCCAAAGTTTACAATTGCTAGTGGTATTTATGCAAAATTTGATCTTACTGGTTCTTATGGAGATCCTTTACGATTTATGCGATGGGTTTATCACGAATGGCTTCCTAATAGTGGTTATGAAACTACAACAAAACCATCATTTGCAATTTATCATAAGAATCATTTTTTAAATGAAGATGGAAAATTTGATTTAAGTTTTTATGTTTCTATTAATTATTAAGTTTCAAAATATTGACATAAAACCACGACTTGTAATATAATCGCGAAAATAACGTAAGGAGATGTAAATGCCAAAGAATAATTTACAAAATATTGTTACAAGTATAGACTTAGGCTCAAATTCATTTCGAGTTTTAAAATTTGACTGTTCATCAAAAGAATCTCTTGTGGAATTTGATACAACAGTAGGAACAGCAGATGGATTATCTAAAACGGGTGATATATCTCAAGAAGCACTTTTAAGAATAATAGCTGCAATCAAAAAAAGTATAAAAATTGTAGATTATGACCCAAAAAAGGCAATAGCAGTTACAACTCAAGCGTTAAGAGTTGCTAATAATTCACAAGAGATATTATCTGAAATCAAAACTCAAACAGGTGTAGATTTTAAAATAATTGATGGTAAAACTGAAGGCGAACTCTCCTTATTATCTATTCAAAATGCTTTACATAGAGAAAATTTAAAAGATGATAATTTTGTTTTAGTAGATATAGGGGGAGGTTCATCTGAGCTTATTATCTTCCAAAAAGGCAATAACCATATAAAAAGTTTTTCTTTTGGAATAGTAACACTGAGTCAATCATTAAATCAAGAAAAAGATTTGGCTATATTTGAAAACGAAATCTTAGAATTTGTAAAAAATAGCCAGTATGATATAACAGATTCTATTTTTATAAGTACTGCAGGAACTCCAACAATTATAGCAGCCTTAAAACATGGTTTAGATAATGCAGATTATGATAAACATATAGTAAATGGTACAACACTAAGTGCACAAGAAGTATTGGATATTCAACATAAATTGCAAAGTGTTTCAAAGGAAGAATTGATTCAAAAAGTAGGTACAGGAAGAGAAAATTTTATAAATACAGGAATGTTAATATACAGTCTATTTTTTAAAACTTTAAATAAAGAGTCTTCGATTGTTTTTGATGATGGATTACGAGAGGGTGTAGCTTTAAGAAGTTGTATAAAATAATAAAATAATAATTTATTATTTATAATAAAGTCCATATTTATAATATAAAGTCACTTATAGTACTCAAAATTTCATAGTTTGTATTCCTAAAATAACTTTTTTGTGTAAGTATAAAGAATTGTAAGTTATAATTATTTACAAGGAAAATATTATGCGAAGTTTATTAAGTATTATACTGGTTAGTACATCACTTTTCTCTCAAAATATTGTTTGGAATTCTGTGGATTTTCCTCCCTCTTTGATAATCAAGGGTGAATTGAAAGATAAAGGTTATAGTGATCAATCAAGAATACTAATTAGTAAAAAAGTTACAAATTATACTCATAACATACAATATGTAAATTCTGCACGTGCTATAAGCAATCTGAAATATAAACAAAATCATTGTTTTGCGGGTTTGAATAAAAATGAAAAACGTGAAAAATTTGTTCATTTTTCTAAACCATTTATGTATTCTTTACCAAATGAAGTTGTTATTAACAAAGAAAATATTGGTAAATTTCGGCAATTTATTGATGACAACGGTAATATTGATCTTGAAAAATTATTAAAAGATTCAAGTCTTCAATTATTATATACTAAAGAAAGAGCATATTCTAAATATATTGATATTATAATAAATAAAAATGAAGGTAATAAGAATCTTGTATATAGGCCAGCATCAGATATGACAATAGGTTTTTTAAAAATGCTTGAAGCAAATAGAGCTGACTATATTATCGAATACCCTGTAATGGTTTCATATAATTCTAATAAAGAATTTTTGTCTATTCCAATTAAAGGTTCAAATACTACTTTTCCTGTTTATATAGGTTGTTCTAAAACAACTATAGGAAAAAATATAATTCTTGAAATTGATAAAGTAATTGAAAACAATCAAAAAGAATTGAATAGTTATTATGCACAATTTCTTGATGAAAATACTAGAAAAAGATATTTAAACGATGTTCAAAAATAGTAAAATCAGTAAAGTCGTTTTAATAGGACTACTTTGTGGTATATTTTTACCAATTGTGGTAACTTATATATTTTTTATCAATAATTATAAAGAACGTTCTGCTCAGACTATGAATATAATAACTGAATCATACAGTATTTCGGCAACTGAAGCGTTGTGGTTTTTTTCAGATGAATGGACTAAAGTTGTGGTTCAAAGTGCCGTTAAAAATGAAAAGATTTATAGTGCCTCAATCCACGATAATCAAAATAAATTACTAGTTAAACATCAAGAAAATTTACCTTCTTTGAATACAAAAGTGATTAAATCAAAGCTAGAGAAAAATGGTGATTCACTAGGAACTCTTACTTTAGTATTTAAAATGAATGAAATAAATAAAGATATTTATATAGAAAAAAGTAATCTTTTATGGATTTTACTTTTTCAAGCTATTGTTTCTTCCTTGATTTTATATTTTATAATTCGATATAAAGTTTTATTACCAATTAAAAAACTCACACTTCAGTCGAAGTTATTAAGTACAAAAAAATTAAATAAAATATTTGTATGGGAACAAAAAGATGAAATGGGTCAGCTTGGTAATGCCATGAATAAAACACGTTTATCATTGCAAAAAATGTTTAAAAAACTTGAATCAAAACTAATATATGACAATTTAACTAAGGTATACAATAGAAATGGTTTTGAAGAGATTTTTGATGTAGAAACTAAAAGATGTGAAAGATATCAAAATCCATTCTCTATGATTATGTTTGATATAGACTTTTTTAAACAAGTGAATGATACTCATGGGCACCTAATAGGTGATAAGGTATTAGTTAGTATTTGTACTTTAATACAAAGTCAAATAAGAGAGAGTGACTATTTGGTAAGATGGGGTGGTGAAGAGTTTTTAATCCTTGTTCCTGAAGTTGAGTTAAGTGGTGCTTTAAAACTTGCAGAAAAACTAAGAAAAGCAGTTGATGAATATACATTTGAAACAGCAAGTCATATAACAATAAGCCTTTCTGTAGCACAAAAAGATGAGCAAGAAAATACAGAAAATTTCATCAAAAGAATTGATGATTTATTATACGAGTCAAAACATACAGGACGAAATAAAATAAGTGTATAATTAACTCCTGATTATACACTTATGCCAAATATCACTAAATAAATCAATAGCTTTTGGAATCTCTTTTAGTTGTAAACCACCAAACCCCATACGTAAAGCATCCCAGTTTCCACCAGAATTGTCTTTAGCAAAATAGATTTTGATTTGGACAGATTCTGCTAAAAGTTTTAATTGTTCAAAATCAAAAGCTACATTAGGATTTATAAGAATTGCTAAACCACCACCTTGAGTTTCTATTCTTAAAGAATCTCCTAATTTTTCTATCAATAAATCTCTCATAAGATTGTGCTTTTTTTTGTTTAAAGTTCGTATTTTTCGTAAATGTTTATCCCAATAACCATCTTGCATAAATAGCTGTAATGTTTTTTGAGTCATTAAAGATACACTCGAATCATGAAAATGAAAAGATTTTTTATATAATTCCATTAATTTTGTAGGTAAAACCATATAGTTAACTCTTATAGCAGGGGAGAGAGATTTTGAAAAAGTCCCTATATAAATAACTCTGTCAAATTTATCTAATCCTTGAAGTGATGGGATAGGACGGTTTTCATAGGTAAGCTCACTATCATAATCATCTTCTATTATAAAAGCATCTTTTTCATTAGCCCACTTCAGTAGTTCTAATCTTTTTGATACTGGCATTGATACACCCGTAGGGTACTGATGAGAGGGCGTAATATATACAAGTTTTGAATGAGATTTTTTTAACTCATCTATTTTTATGCCATTTGTATCTAATGAAATTTTATTTACTTTGTATCCATAACCATCAAATGCTTTATAAGCAACATGATAACCTGGCTCTTCTATTGCAAATGATTTGTATGTTTGTTGTAACATATTGGCTAAAAGTTGCATAGAGTCTAAAAAACCATTTGAAACAATAATTTGATCTGGGTTACATCGAACTCTTCTTGAAGAGATAAGGTATTTTGAGATCTCTTTTCTTAATCCATATTCTCCTTGAGAGTTTGTATATGCTCCAAAATCCAATGAATCGTCTATAACTTTAGTAAAGATTCGTTTCCATAGTTTTAAAGGGAAAGAGTTTTTTTCTAATCTTGCAGGATTAAAATCATATAGATACTCTTTTTGTTTTTCAAGTATAATAGTCGTTTCGATGTTTGTTGTGTTAAAATTGTTATAGTTTGTATCTGTTACAACATAACCACTTTTAGGATAACTATCTATAAACCCTTCAGCTACTAGTTGACTATATGCAGCTTCTACTGTATTTTTACTAACATTGTAAAGTGCACTTGTTTTTCTTATCGAGTTTATTTTATCTCCAATTTTCAAGTTGGAAATAATATCACTTTTAAGTTCATTGTAGAGTTGTATATGAAGTGGTATTTTACTATTTTGATCTATTATATACATAAAGTGTCCCTATAAATATTTAATAATTTGGCACTTGTAGTAAGTACAATTTAATGTTATATTATCATATATTAAATAAAAAGGTCTAAAATGAAAAAAGCATTTGAGATTACAGATGAAAAAATAATTAGTGAAATACTTGATAATGCACAATATGGTACTTTGGCTTTATGTGTTGAAAATAAACCATACTCCGTTCCTATAAATTTTGTTGAATTTGAAGGGGATATCATTTTTCATGGAGCTAAAAAAGGCAAAAAAATGGATATTCTGAAACAAAATGCACAGTCAAGTTTTTCTGTAGTTGAAGATTATTCTTTATTGCCATCATATTTTAGCAGTGATAAAGGAGATGCTTGTCCTGCAACTCATATGTTTAAATCTGTAATAATAGATGGGGTAATTGAGTTTATCGAGGACTACGATGAAAAAGTAAAAGCTATGGGTGCATTGATGCAAAAACTTCAAAAAGAGGGCAAATATATACCATTAAATCATGAAATGTATAAAAAGGCATTAAATGCAACCGTTGTGTATAAACTTGTGCCTATAAATAAAAAAGCAAAATTTAAATTAGGTCAAAACTTTAATGAAGAGAGATATATAAGAGTAATAAGGCATTTAGAGCAACGAGGCTCTAAAAAAGATTTAGAAACTATAAAATTACTACAAGAGTGTAGAAAATAAAGAGCTAAATAAATAGCTTTTTATTTTAATGCGATACTAATTTGAGTCCAATAATTGAGGCAACTAATGTAAATAGAAAAAACAATCGTAACATACCTGCTGGTTCATTATATAAAAATATACCAATTAAGATTGTACCAAAAACACCAATACCTGTCCAAATAGCGTAAGCTGTACCTATAGGAATTGTTTCAACTGCTTTAGTTAAAGAATAAAAACTTGCAACTGCAAATATTACAAAAATTATTGTGGGGTACAATTTCGTAAAATTTTCTGTTTGTTTTATCATCGAAGCGAAACCAATTTCTAAAATACCTGCTAATATTAAATAAGTCCATGCTGACATATTATCTCCTTAATTGTCTTTCCTAGAAAGATAACATTGTTTTTCTTAAATATACCTTTCTAGGAAAGATAGTTATAATATATAATATAGTAAAATTATCCTATGAATTTAAAACAATTTAAAACAAACATTACAAATGTAAAGAATATGAGTCCTGAAGTATATAAAGAAACAATGAAAGTATCAATTCCTTTTTTTGTTTTACATAACAAATTATATTCAAAAGGGGAAGAAATTTTATCAAATGATTTCAACATAAATCAAAGTGAACTTGATGTCTTATCCTCTTTATATTATATGAGTGGGGGAACTTCTACTTTGACTCCTACTCAACTATATGATGTGATGCTTTTCTCTTCTGGTGGTATGACTAAACTACTCAAAAAATTGGAGACAAAAGATTTTATTGTACGTTTAGATAATGAAGAGGATAAAAGAAGTAAATTAGTACAAATCACATGTAAAGGGATCGATGTTATCACTGCAGCTTTAGAAAAAGTAGTTACTTATGAGGATAAATATTTTTCAAGGTTAAATGTAGAAGAACAAGAGTTATTTAGAACACTTATTTATAAAATGTTAGACGAAAAGGATAAATAAGAGTATTGTCATTATTCATATATAAATCTTTGTTAGACTATTACAAAGAGGTGATTAACATGTATGATGAATTAGCACACGAAATAATACAAACTTTATCTTTAAGATATAATAGATGTTTTAATAAAATAAGTAGAGATAATGATTTATTTATAATTGAAAATTGTAATTGTAATACAAGTTCTATATATGAGTGTCGAGAATTATTAGAGATTGAAGCGAAATTACTTGAGTATGATAACTACTTAGATTTAGAGATTTCGTTAGAAAAAATTGTTATAACATTTAAATAAGATGCTTTTATTATAAAAGCATCTATATTTAGAGGCGTGATTATCTAAAGATATCAGCCATTTGATTTTTATACCAACCAACAGCATATTCTGCTTCTTGCATTCTAAACTCTTTGCTTGCGCTCATTGGACTTAGTCCACCTGAACCTTTAATTTTTACAATCTTATCTTCATGTGCTTCATATACAGCAGCAACAGAAATTCCATATGTAGGAGAAAGTAAACTATAACAAGTGTTTGCTAGTTTTGGAGGATTCATAACTGGCATTTTAGCTAATAATCTTGCAACTTGCATTGCTGCAACTTTTCCTTGTGAACTAGCAGAGAAACCTGATTTTGGCATTTTAGTAGCAATTGATGCATCACCAATAACGTGAACATTTTTAACAAGTCTTGATTCAAATGTTTTAGTATTGATAGGACACCAGTCACCTTTTACTAATCCTGAATCAAATGCTAACTTACCAGCTTTTTGAGATGGGATGTAGTTAAGTACATCTGCTTGAACGTCACCTTCCTCTGTAGTAAGGATTCTTTTGATTGGATCTACTTTAGTAACTTTACCACCAAATTCAACACTTCTCCAGTCAATCATATCTGCATATAAATCTTCCCAACCTTCTTGGAATAATCCTTGTTTAGAGAATTTTTTCTTTTGATCTAAAATAACAATTTTAGAATTAGGTTTGTTAGTTTTTAAATAGTGAGCAACTAATGAAATTCTTTCATATGGTCCAGGAGGACATCTAAAAGGATTTGTTGGAGCTACCATTACATAAGTACCACCATCTTTCATATCTTCAAGTTGTTTTCTAAGTAATGAAGTTTGAGCACCAGCTTTATAAGCATGAGGAGAGTACATTTCAGAACCTTCTACATAACCTTTTTCATATTTGAAATCGATACCAGGAGACACAATAGCTTTATGGAATGGATAAACATCACCATTTTCTAAGATAACACTATTTGTAGCACCATCAACTTTTTTAACTTTTGCATGGATAACTTTTACTTTGTATTTGCTTTCTAAAGTTTTGTAATCATGTTTGATGTATTCTATATCATTCATTCCTGCAATTACTGTGTTACCAAATGGACAAGTGTAATATTCTTCATTTTGTTCAAATAAGATAACTTCTGTATCTGGACTGAATTTTTTTAAGTATTTAGCAGCTGTTGCACCACCAAATCCACCACCAACTACAACAACTCTTTTTTTGTTTTTAGGTATAGAAACACTAGTAATACTACTACATGCTGCCATAGAAAGTGCAAAAGAACTTACAACTAATTTATTAAAATTTCTTCTATTCATCATAATAATACCCTTTTATCTTGTAACTTTAGAAAAGTAATATGAAACTTGTTCTAACTCAGCATCTGAAAAACCTTTAACATGCTTTTTCATTACAGTTCCTGTTTTTCTTCCATATTTATAATCTAGTAATGTTTTTTGCATACTAGTTTTTCCCATTCCTGCAATCGTAGGCATAATACCATTTGATCTACCATCTGTACCATGACAACCTGCACATGAAAGTGCTAACATTTCACCTTTTGCTGGATCATAATCAGCAGCAAAACTGATACCACATAAGCATATTAAAGCTAAAGCTATTTTTTTCATTCGATCTCCTTTTGTTGTTTGTAATAAATATAACCTTTAGTGTACAATTGTATTCTTACATTTAAATAGCATTTCTACAATTTTTTGAAAAAATAAAAAAAATTATGATAAAAGTTTCTATATGGTACAAAATTATGTACATTTTGTACCAAAAACTAATCTTTACTAATTTACTATAGTATTTTAAGAATTATATACTTTGGAATATTAAAAGTACTGAAATAACGAATAGTATAATCTTGACAAATTGTGTATAGTATAATGGATTAATTAAAGCTTTTATTTTAATACCAATATATAATGCAATAGATACAAAAATAAGTAGAATAAATGAATGTTGCATCTCTTCTATTGTAAATACAGTAGCAAAACTAAAAAGAATAATTTGGATAATCTTCCCAAATAAAAAACAAATATTTGAAGCTTGGATAATTTCTGATTTGGTGAATTTTGATTCTAAAGTATATATCATAAGTACTGGTGCCATTGCATTTGTAAGACCAGATAATATTCCTGATCCTAAACCAAAAATAAAACGAGATAGTTTTGGTTTTTTATTTATCCAAGTAAACTCGTATCGAATCAAGTTAATACTTAAATAGAATAAAATAGCAAAAGCAAGTAAAAGTTTAAATACATCAGAACTATAATAGATGAGTATTTGAGTACCTATACCACTACCTACCATAGCAAACAGTGCAAGTGGATAAAAACGTTTAAATGCTTGTATAAAATTACCTTCACTCCAAATGCTTATAATATTTACAAGTAGTGTAGGGATTAGGGTATATATGATAGCTGTTTGAATATCAGTAATAAGTGCAATAAGTGGAGTAGCAATCATTGGAAAACCAAAACCAACACTTCCATGTATTAAAGAAGCAATAAAAATAATGAGTGCTAAAAGTATTAAAAATTCTGTTTCCATTATATTAACCCATAAAAGTTTTATTTCTTATTTATAGATGAAGTATAGAGTATATAAGAGAATTTATAGCTAAAAATATTCTTAATAAGATAAAATAGATTTTTTAAATTATAAAAGGATGAATTACAAGTGAGACTAATATTATTTATAACGATTTTTTTAAGTGTGTTCGCACTGCTAAATCTATATATTGTGAAAAGATTTATTAATAAGTTACATATAACAGACAAAAACAAAAGATATTTTAAAATATTTTTATTGATTAATTATATTGGTGTTATAGGTTATATGTATGGGCGATATAATCCCGATATTCCAAACTGGCTCTATTTTCTTTTATCTTTACCTATGGGAATAGTATTTCTTATCTTTAGTACAGCAGTACTATATGATATATCACATCTAATCATTAATAAAACGCCATTATCGGATAATAGACGTGAGTTTTTTAAAAAGGGATTAGATTATGCTTCTGTTGGTATTGCATTGGGTTTGAGTGGACGTGCCATATATGAAGCAAAGTTTATAGAGCTAGAAAAAGTAGATATCAAAATAAAAGATTTAAAACAGTCTTATTCTATAGTACAGTTAAGTGACGTACATATAGGTGGACTTATAGATCAAAAGTTTATACGAAATATTGTAAAGAAAGTAAATGTACTAAATCCAGATGTAGTAGTAATAACAGGAGATTTAGTTGATATAGCACTACATTATGCAAAACCAGCGCTTAGTGAACTTAAAAATTTAAAAAGTAAGTATGGAACATATTTTATTGTTGGTAATCATGAGTATTTACATGGTATCGATGATATTATTGGCACAGTAAATTCAATGGGTATAAAAACACTTGAAAATGAAAATGTATATATAGGGGAAGAAAATAAAGGTTTTAATTTAGCTGGGGTATATGATCAAGCAGGATATAGAATGGAACATCATGAACCTGATTTAAATAAAGCACTAGAAAATACAAATAAAGAAGTACCTACAGTACTTTTAGCACACCAACCTGTATTTATAGAAGAGGTTTCAAATGATGTATCTTTAGTATTAAGTGGTCATACTCATGGGGGACAACTATATCCTTTTAGAGTATTAGTAAAAATGGTACAACCGTATATTGCAGGATTATATAAACATAGTGAAGATACTCAAATATATGTAAATAAAGGAACAGGTTTTTGGGGACCACCTATGAGATTGGGTGCTAGTAGTGAGATAACATATATAACGATATCATAAGGGTATCGTTATATTAGACACACTTAAATCTCTAACTCTTTTAAATATTCAGAGATAAGAGGTATATAGTCTTTTCTACATATAAGGTGAGTATACAAATCACAATCAACTTTTGTAAGTTTTAAATCATTTGCATAGTTATACTTATCTATTATACTCTTAGGTAAAAATGATATTCCCATACCTTCTTTTACACAACCTAGAATAACCTCGTAGTTTTCTAAAACAGTAACTTTAAATTCATTATTATCTTGAACTTTGAGATGATTCGCATGAAAAGTAAAATAAGCACAACATATTCTATATGCCAAAATAGTATTAGGAGCTTTTTTATTCTTAGGTTCTACTATATACATATCTTCTTCATAACTTTTTAATACTTCTATATCTTTATGTTTTGGATCACCACTTACAAAAGCGATATCTGTTTTATACTGTAGTAAGTCATCTAATATATTTGGAGTAGTATTTATACTTAGTTCTATTTTCATATCTTTAAAATGGTTATTGATATTTGTGATAAAAGGCAAAAGTCTAACTGCTGCATTTGACTGAGTAGAACCCACTTTTAGTACCTCTTTATGATTCATGTTTTTCATATGTAAAACAGCATCTTCTACTTTTTTAACTATATCAATAGCATATGGATATAACTTTTCACCTTCATGAGTAAGTTTAACACCCTTAGGTATTCTATGAAACAAACTATATCCTATTGTTTTCTCTAATTGTTTTATACGTAAGGTTACATTTGACTGTGTAAACTCAAGCTCTTTAGCCCCTAAAGATATACTGTTATTGTTGGCAACTGCTACGAATACTTTTAATAAATTTGAATCCATATTACTATTCCTCATGTACTTTATAATTATATATTATTTGACATTATATAACTTATTGCAATATACTATCGAAAATAAGATAAGGAAATACAATGTATGCAGTAATATTTGAAGTAGAAATCAATGAAAATAGACAAGATGAATATTTAGCAATAGCAGCAAAACTAAAAGAACAGTTAGTTACTATGAATGGTTTTATATCAATAGAGCGATTTACATCTTTAGTAAACGAAGGTAAGTTATTGTCTTTATCATTTTGGGAAACAGAGAAAGACATAATAGCATGGAAGAAAAATATAGACCATATGAGTGCACAAACAAAAGGAAGAAAAAGTATCTTTAAAGACTATAGAATAAGAATAGCAAATGTAGAGCGAGACTATACTATGGAAACTAGCACTTTAACAAAGAAGTAAAAATGAATACTATACATATACAATATATAACTATAAACAAAATAGAATTAATTCTTGGAGCATATGAGGGGAAGTTATGTTTACTTGATTATAGGTATAGAGTTAAAAGAGATACTATAGACAATAGAATACAAAAAGCTCTAAAAGCTAAGTATGTAGAACAAAACGATGAGGTGATAGAAAAGACTGTAATACAGTTAAAAGAATACCTTTTAAATAAAAGAGAAGAGTTTAATATACCATTACTATTAGTAGGAAGTGACTTTCAAAAATCTGTATGGCAAGCACTGTTAAAAATACCATATGGTAAAACAAACACATATAAAGAACAATCAATCGCCATAGGAAATGAAAAAGCAGTACGAGCTGTAGCCAATGCAAACGGAGCAAATGCAATAGCTATAATAGTACCATGTCATAGAATCATAGGAACCAATGGAAAACTTACAGGATATGCAGGTGGACTAAATATAAAACAAAAGTTATTAGATATTGAGAGAAAGGAAAAGTAAATGAATGTAAACATATTAGATAGAAATAAAAACTTTAATATTTTACTTGCAGGTATATTATCCATAACTATAGGACTAGGTGTTGCTAGATTTGCCTTTACTTCACTACTACCAAGTATGTTGGATGACTTCTTAACACTTAGAAATGCAGGACTTTTTGCATCAGTGAATTTTGCAGGGTATTTAAGTGGTGCAATATTTACTATGTTTATAAAGGATATAAATAAAAAAGTAATCTACTTTCGTTTGGGTATCATCATATCGTTACTAACTACTATAGTTTTAGCAACAACAACTAATGAAGTGATATGGTTTATCTCTAGAATAATTGCTGGTTTTGGTAGTGGATTAGTACTAGTTATAGGCGGAGCCATAGTTATGGAGAAAATAAACTATGAAAATAAAACAAAAGCAATGGGCATACATTTTTCTGGTATTGGTATAGGTATTGTTATATGTGAAGTGATAAGTCAATATTCACTATTAGAGGGTACTTGGGTAGATGGCTGGAAAGCCTTATGTATATATGCATTTTTTGCATCATTGTATGTAACTCGTATATTATCATTTGATCATGAAGTGAAAAAAACAGCTCCTGCACACAAAATGTCATTTTCTATTTTTACTCCATATGTGATACTTATCATTCTTGCATATTTTGCAGAGGGAGTAGGCTTTGTAGTTCAAGGTACATTTTTACCAGATATTATCAATTCGCTTGAAGGGTTAGATGGATTTGGAAGTTTAGGATGGTTAATAGTAGGACTTGCTGGAATCCCATCTTGTATTATCTGGATGAGGTTAGCTCATAAGCATGGAAGTATAAATATCATTATGGTTGCTATGTTAGTACAAGTTATAGCTATACTTATTCCAGCATTTACAAATAATATATATCTAAACCTATTAAGTGGAGCCTTATATGGTGGTACCTTTGTAGGTCTCGTAGCTCTTTTTATGAATCTAGGTGGTCAAATATCGAAAAAGAATCCAGTAGTACTAATGGGTGCATTTACAGCTCTTTATGGTCTAGGGCAAGTTATAGCTCCACTATATAGTATAAAACTTATCGAAATGTTTGGAAACTATAATACAACATTATATTTAACGGCATTTATTGTTGTAGTTGGGGTATTGTTGTTAGTAGTTGCCAAGAAAATAGAAAAGAGATATACTTCAAATTAAATTTTAATTAGGACGATACTATTTTAGACAAAAATAAAAATTTCAATATATTACTTGCTGGTATATTATCTATAACAATAGGAGTAGGAGTAGCTAGATTTGCTTTTACTTCTTTACTCCCTTCTATGCTTGATGATTTTCTGACTCTTACAAATGCCGGACTATTTGCATCATTTAATTTTGCTGGTTATTTATGTGGAGCTATATTTACTATGTTTTTAAAAGATATAAATATTAAAGTAAAATATTTTCGTATAGGTATAGTTCTGTCTATTTTTACTACAATTATTCTAGCTACAACCACAAATGAAATCTCATGGTTTATTTCTCGAATTTTAGCTGGTTTTGGAAGTGGAATGGTTCTTATTATTGGGGGCTCCATAGTAATGGAGAAAATAAACTATGAGAATAAAACAAAAGCTATGGGGATACATTTTACAGGTATAGGGACGGCTATTGTTTTATGTGAATTAATCTCTCAGTATGTCTTAGTAGAAAATACCTGGAGTGATGCATGGATGGTACTGACTATATATGCTTTTGTTGCATCAATTTATGTAGTATATATTTTATCTTTTGATAAAGAGGTGAAAAAAAATGCTCCTAAACATAAAATAAAACGGGCATTGTTTACTCCATATGTGATGCTTTTAGTTTTTGCATATTTTACGGAAGGGGTTGGTTTTGTGGTGCAAGGTACTTTTTTACCTGATATTATTAATTCATTAGAAGGATTGGATGGTTATGGAGGTTTGGGTTGGTTGGTTGTTGGACTTGCCGGAATCCCCTCATCAATTATATGGATGAGACTTGCACATACTCATGGTAGTATAAATATAATTATACTTGCTATGTCTCTTCAAATTATAGGGATACTTATACCAACATTTTCAAATGATATATATTTAAATTTATTTAGTGGAGCATTATATGGAAGTACTTTTATAGCACTTGTGGCACTTTTTATGAATTTAGGTGGTCAAATATCTGCAAAAAATCCAGTAATTCTTATGGGTGCATTTACTACATTTTATGGAGTAGGGCAGGTATTAGCTCCATTGTATAGTGTAAAACTAATCAGTATCTATGGAAATTATAATACTACATTATATCTAACTGCATTTATTGTATTTGTAGGAGTGCTGGCATTATTGTACTCTAAAAGGTTAAAAGAAATAGTTAACTAAAAAATTATTTTCTAATGTAATCAATCAGTAACTCTCCTTATATATAATCCTAAAAAATTATTATAAGGATTTCAAGTGCTGAATCACTTCACTACCGTAAAATCAAAATTAAATATTATTTCAGTTTTAACAATAGCAGGATTTGCAATTTTGCTTATTTTGATGACATATTATTCCTCAACACAAAAAAAATATTTTAATGTCTTAGATAACTTAACTGATTTAAGAATGACAATTTTGGATTTAAATCATATCTCAAAAGAAAAAGCTATTAACAAAAAGTTTGAAAAACAATATAAAAAAACATACACTACATATGTAAAATTACACAAATCTACAGATGATATTAGTCTTGATTTAGAAATTTTAGAAAAATTTGATAAACAGTTAATAAAGTCAAAAAAATCATATCAAATTGTTTTAAATAAACAACAAGAGATAGAGGATAATTTATCTTATATGAATAGTGCAAAAAAGAATATAAATGCAATATTTAAAAAAGTATATGATTATAAACTTTTACAATATATGATGACATTAGAGTTATATGAAAAGAACTTTTTACTTACAAAAGAGATTAACTTAAAAAAGTTTGGTAGAATTCATTTTAAGATGAGACGATCTGTACGAGGATCTGAGAATTTTACTACAAATAAACCTATGCAAGTGAAAATTAATGAATCTTTGATAGATTATAAATCAATGTTAACAAAGATTGTACAAAATCAAAAAGAGATAGATAACTTACAAAAGGTGTTAAAAAATGACTTTCAAAAAACGTCAAAGTTATTAATGAGTTTAAATAAAGTGATTCATACTGAAATTGAACACAAAAGTGAAAATCTATTTTACATGATTTTAATTATTGCATGTTCTATTGTTTTAGTTGAGTTTGTAATCGCAATAATGGTATCAAAGGAGATAGTAAATAATATTAAAGTTATTCAAAATGGTTTACGAAGTTTTTTTGATGTAATAAATTATAAATCAAATGATGCAGATGAATTAATCATTACTTCAAAAGATGAATTTAAAGAGATATCATTAGAGATAAATGAAAATATAGTAAAAAGTGTAAAACTTTTAAATCATAATAAAGAGGTATTAGAAGAAGCAAATGATGTTTTACAAAAAGTAGCAAATGGATTTTATGGATATAAAATACCACATCACAATAATGTTTCTCCAGATGTAAAAGATCTGATTAAAAATGTAAATAAAATGCTTGATGAAACAAAACATAAATTTGATATTTTAAATAAAGCATTAGAAGCATATGGAAAATATGATTTTGAATATACAGTACCTAAAAAAAGTGAAACTGGACTCTATGGTGATTTTGGTACATTAGTTGCTAGTACAAAATTAATAGGAAATAATGTATCTGAATTTTTAGCTGTTATTTTAAATACAGGAGATAAGTTAAATAAAGATACAACTATACTTAGTCAAAGTTCTATTGAGTTATCAAACGCTTCTAACTCACAAGCTGTGTCACTAGAGCAAACAGCTGCCTCACTTGAAGAGATAACTCAAAATATACAAAATAATACAAACAACGTAAATACAATGTCTCAATATGCAAAAGAGTTATCTCTTTCTGCAAATGAAGGAAAAATACTATCAAATAAAACTGCTGAATCTATGGATGATATAAATACACAGGTACGTGCAATAAATGAAGCAACATCAATCATAGATAGAATTGCATTTCAAACAAATATTTTAAGCTTAAATGCAGCGGTTGAAGCTGCAACGGCAGGTGAAGCTGGAAAAGGTTTTGCTGTTGTTGCTCAAGAGGTTCGAAATCTTGCATCAAGGTCAAAAGAAGCAGCACAAGAGATTAAAAAACTTGTACAAAAAGCTACACAAAAAACAGAACAAGGGAAAGAAATAGCCAATGAGATGAGTTTAGGCTATGAAAACCTTAATACTCATGTTGCAAATACAATTACTATTATAGAAGATGTATCAACTGCAAGTCTAGAACAACAACAAAGTATAGAGCAAATAAATAGTGCTATAGGAAATTTAGATCAAAATACTCAGGTTAATGCTCAAAATGCACAGTATATCTCTAATTTATCTTCTTCTATATCTACATTATCTGAAGAATTAATCAGTGCATCTTCAAATGCAAAGTTTAAACAAATAGTTAGGAAACAAGTTTGTGATATTGATTTAGTATATAAAACAGCTCAATTAAAAAATAGTTATATTAATTTTAAAATGGAAAACTATGAAAAAGTAGGTACTTATGAAAGGTGGGATGTTACAGACGAAAACTCTTGTGAAATGGGTAGATGGATAATTGAAAGTGAAAGTAAACAGTTAGCATATACACAAGTGTCACAATGGAATGATTTAAAGTCACTCCATATGAATGTTCGTAATGGAGTGCAAAGTTATGTAGATCAAAATGCAAATAGAGCTTCAAATGATGAATTAAGAGAGATAGCTGCAAATGTAGAAAGTTATACTTTATCATTATTTGATAAACTAAATGAGATTAAGATAATCAATTGTGAAAATATGCATAATGATTAAATAACAAGACATTGTACTTTTACTGTAAAAAAGATAGAATAGAATCATATATAAATACAAAGGATTCTTTATGAAAATTTTATTTATTCTATTTATGTTAATAAATATCATTCAAGCAGTACCCACTCAAAATCATATTGCTACAATAGAAAAAATATCAGGTAAAGTAAAAGTACTTAAATCTGATGAGCTTCGAGCCTTAAAAGCAAGTTTACATCAAAAACTTTATAAAGGTGATTTATTAATAACTTATCGTAAATCTATGACAACTATAAAATTAGATGACAACTCTTTTGTTACATTGGGGCATAAAACAAAACTAAGAATACAAGATTTGAAAAAATTAAAACAAGAATCAGGAATAGTTTTTTTTAACATAGAAACACAAGGGAAAAATAAAATTGAAATAGCAACAAATTTTGCAACAATAGGTGTAAAAGGTACAAAATTTATAATATCTGATACAAATAAGAAAAAGAGTGTTTCTTTAAAATCAGGACTTATTGGTGTAAGTGCATTGGAGGGTGAATTTGAAATTCATAAAACAAAAGTTAAAAAACTTTCAGAATATGAAAAATATAAATTAGCACAAAACTATGCATTTGAGCAGTATAAAGAAAAAATCCATAATGAGTTTATTGAATATAAAAAAGAGTTTGATTTACATGAAAATAGAATGATCTCATTTAATAAAAATGTAGTAAATGAAAAAAACTTAGATAAAAATTCGAAAAAAGAATTTAAAAAATTTGAATTATTCCAAAAATAGTATAAGAATAATACTTTCTGCTTTTTTAATAGGAATCATTCTATTATTGTGGCAGTATAAAGTAGAACCTTTTCATCATTTTTCATTACAGTTTAATGATATAAAGTATGCTTTCAATGATAAAAAACCCAATGAAAATGTTGTTTTTGTAGCTATTGATGAAAAAAGTGTTACACAATTTGGAAGGTGGCCTTGGGATAGAGAATCCTTAGCACATAAACTTGAAAATTTAAAACATGCAAAAGCTGTTGCCTTTGATATGGTATTTTCAGAACCTACGAAGCTTCAAAAAGATATCTCACTTGCTAATAGTATAGAAGATTTAGATAATGCTATATGTGGTATGTTTCTACGGAATGATTCTACAAAAATATTTACTCAAGAGAGTGAAGATATACTTAAAGAATCTGCATTAAATAGAATATTTGTTGAAAAACTACCATTTATGCAATTTAAAAGTGCAGAAGTAAATATCATGGATATTTCAAGTAGGTGTGTATTTAATGGTGTTTTCTCTACTGTTTCAGATAGTGATTCTTTATTTCGTAGATATCCTGTAGGTTTTTTATATAACAGCTATGTTTATCCCTCTTTAGGTATTCAACTTCTCCGATATACATTAAATAAAGATATAACAATAGAACAGAAGAAAGAAGATTATACTGTACTTTTTAATGAAAAAAATATTGATATAGATTCGACTGGTTTTGTAAAGTTAAATTATTATCATTTAAAAGAGTATAAAGCTATATCTTTTCAAGAGTTAGCAAAGGATGACTTTGATATATCACGAATAAAGGATAAGATTGTTATTTTGGGGATAAGTGAAGCAGGAATAAGTGATATTCGAGCTACACCTTTAGGTCAGATTCCTGGACCATTATTGCACTATACTTTTATCTCTAACTTTTTAGATGATATTCTTATTACATATAACTATAATTTAGAATTAGCATTAATTATATTTTTTAGTATTATCCCTATAGTTTTGAGTAATATTGTTAAAACACTCAATTATCGAATTATTGTATATGCTGGAATTATAGTATTTATTATGGTTTTCTCTATATATGTTTATCGTGAGTTTAATTTATGGTTGGATATGTTTTATATTATTTTGGGATATACATGCTTACTCATATTTAATGGTGTATTTATATTTAAAACAAAAGATTTGGAAGCAAAATTTATTAAGGGTGCATTTAGTAATTATCTTTCAAATAAATTACTTGATGATGTTATTCTTAATCCTGAAAAACTTAAACTTGGTGGAGAGAAAAAAGAAGTAACTATACTCTTTAGTGATATAAGAGGATTTACAAATTTAAGTGAACAGGTTTCATCTGAAGATCTTATCAAGATATTAGGTCTATATTTTACTCCAATGACTAAAATTGTTTTAAAGCAAAGTGGTACATTAGATAAGTATATAGGTGATGCAATTATGGCATTTTATAATGCACCTATTGATGTACCTAAACATCAACAGTGTGCTGTAGATACAGCATTAAAAATGATGAATGAGTTAACAAATGTAAATAAAAAGTTACGTACTTTAAAATTGCCAGAAATTGACTTTGGTGTTGGTATTAATACAGGTGATGCAATTGTTGGTAATATTGGTTCAGAAGAAAGATTTGACTATTCTGTTGTTGGAGATAGCGTAAATGTAGCTTCAAGGATAGAGGGTATGTGTAAAATATATAAAGCACATATAATAATTTCAGAATATACAAAAAAAGCATTAGATGATAGTTATCTTATAAGAGAGATTGATTTTGCGCCAATTAGAGGTAAAAAAGAAAATCTCAAAATATTTGAAGTGATGCAAGATACACCAGATAATAATAAAATCAAAAGCTCTTATGAAGAAGCTTTAGAATACTTTCGTAAAGGTGACAAAGAAAAAGCTAAAAAACTTTTTGAGATATGTTTAGAAAAATATAAAGATGAAACATCTCAAGTTTTTATAGAAAAGTATCTATAGTCATATAATAAATTATTAATTGATGATATTAAGATTACATTATATCAACAGAGATATAATCACTCACTAATCTAAGTCCATATAAATAAGTACTATAGATAAAAATATTAAAGGTTAATAATGAAAAGTATTTCAATAGAAGATGCACAAAAGGAGATGGTTCCTTTTTTAGAAAATATACAATCAGTTTTACTTTCAACAGTAGATGCAGAGGGAGAACCATTTGTTTCTTACTCCCCGTATGTAGAAGATGCAGAGGGAAACTTTTATGTATTTATTAGTACAGCTGTAAATCATTCTCATAATATGAATGCTACTAAAAAAGCTCATATTATGTTTTTAGAAGATGAAAGTGTAACTGATCATATATATGCAAGAAAAAGAATGTACTTTAAAGCAGATGCCCAAAGGTTTGAAGATAATGATGAGAGAGAAGAAAAAACACATGATTTATTTAAAAAACGATTTGGAAATAAAGTATCATTTTTTTCTATGATGAAAGACTTCCAATATTATAAATTAACTCCAAAAGAGGGTAATTTTGTTTTAGGTTTTGGTGGCGCTTATAAAATATCGCAGGATAGAAAAACATTAATGCTCAATGAAATTGGTCATACAAAGTCACACTCAGAAGGTTTGAAAAAAGGTAAATAATTATATATTACTTTATGTAAAGTCTTTAAAAATCTTCATATTTTTATAAACTAGAATAAAAATAAAACACAAAATAGTAAAAAATAAAAGAATTGTATTTTCCCATCCATAGTTTAGATATATGTATGGGGGAACAATCGAACCTATAGTTCCTCCAATATAATAAAAAGCTAGATACATACCCGATGTTAAGGCCTTTTGAGAGCCTTTTAATGAGTTTGCAATTCTTGTTGCTAATGTATGAATGATAAACATACCTACACAAAAAAGAAAAACCATACTAAACATAAAAATTGGATTTGTAAATAGAAACAAAATAGTTGAGAGAGAAAATATCATTATTCCAAAAAGTATTGTACGTAATTCTTTTTTAAAAATATTAACAATTTTATGAATATATAAAGATACTATAATTCCCATTCCATACCCTAAGTATAATAATCCAAGTTGAGTTTCACTAGCATCTGGCATTACTTCTTTTACTTTAAATGGCAAGATATTTAGAAGTCCAGCAAATACAAAAAATACACAAAACATCATTAAATATATGATAAAAAATCTTTTATCTTTTAAAATATGGGCAATGTCGAGTATTTTTACTTTTGTTGCATTTGATTCTGTATTATTAGATATATTTTTCATAAAATAAAGACCAATTAATAATGCTAAACTTAAAGACAAAAATACTGCTCTCCATCCAAATTCTGTAGCAATATATCCAGACATTATTCTTCCTACAAGTCCCCCAAATACAGTGGAAGCCACATAAATAGACATATTTAGTTTAGTATTTTCTTTATCTGATGCTAGGATACTCATTGAAGCCGTTAAAATAGCAGGAATAATAATAGCTTCTATAGTTCGTATAAATAAAAACATCTCATAACTATTTGAAAAACTTAAAAGTAAATTGGTGATAAATAATAAAATAGAAGCAATAATGATGACTTTTTTAGCATTAGATTTTTCTAATATATAGCCATAAAAAATAGGAGCAATTGCTAAAAATAGCATAATAACAGCAGTAAATGATGATGCTTCTATAATAGTTATATCAAATTCTTGGGCTAATAATGGTTGTAAAGGTTGTGTTGCATACATTACTGACAATAAAACAGTAATAGTATAGATTATGGTAAAGAGTTCTTTTTTATTCATTGAGTAGATTTTAGTATTAAATTTATATAAAGATGATTAAAGCCTAAAAAATTTCTTGAGTTTTAAAATACCTAATTGAATACCACTGTATCTCATAAGTTTTGCAAGTTTTTTCCATTGTGTTTTTTCATAACAAGGACTGGGACAAGTTCGACATCTTGGTTTTATCTCATGAGGACAACCTTGAAGTCGTTCTATAGAATAATTTATAAGTTCAGAACATTCTTCACACAAATCTAACTCTAACTTGATATTTTCATTTTGATAGATAATATCTTTTATATAGTTATTTTGATTTGTGTGTTTATCTTTACAATAAACAGTAAAAAACTTTTTAAGAGTTTCTGTTTCACTTACAAATTTTTCTTGTGTCATCTTTTATCCTATAGTTATTACTTTAGATATATTTTGGAAAATTGCTTCTACTCTTTTTTGCCAAAGTTGACCGAATAGTTTTCTATCTTCTTCTGTTGCATTGTTCTGCATGATTTTTTGCATTAAAGATCCTACTTGTGGGTCTTGTGAAATTTGAGATGGATTATAAATAAGTTCTACAGTTTTACCAGTGTCAAGTCTTTGTAGTTTGATGCTTGAATTAATGTTATCGTTAAATTGCATTAAATCATGTCTTACAAAGTTACCATTTAAACCTTTGAACCCAAAAGTTTCTGTGGCCCCTGTGATTTGAGTAACTACATTTGCTATAACACCAGCAACACCATCATTTGAACTTTCTTTAAATGATACTTGAATTTCACCTCTGATTGGTGTTTCATCTTTATATAACTCTTTTAAACCTTCAAGTGTTAGTATATAAGCACCTGCAACTGTAGGACAACTATGACCTGCACTTTTAACTACATCTAAATAGCTAAATTCTACTTGTCCATTTTCAAATGTACCTAAAAAGTTTGAAAGTGGATCTTGTAATTTTATTGTTTCTATTGTATTGAAAAAATCTGGATAATTCATTTTATTTTGCTCCTGCACAATTTTTAGGTTTATCTAAAGGGAAAAACCAATCCTTTATGATAAGTAAACTAGATATAAAAGCTAGTACGTTCATAATATTATTATTTGCTAAATCTAAATAAAGATAGCTTACTGGTAGATAAATAACTATAGGGTATTTGATAAAATAAAAGAAAAATATCAAAGTTCCATATAATTTATTCAAATTAGTTTCCGCTTAGTTTTTGTTTTACTTCTGGTGTAGCCATTGTGATATTCCATGCTGGTTCCCAAACAACTTCTACTTCAATATTTTGAACTTGTTCACATTCTCTTAAAACTGCTTCTTCGACCCATTGAACAATCATTTGGTGAAGAGGACAAGCTTTTGTTGAAAGTGTCATAGTTACTTTTGCGTTAAAATTTTCATCACATTCTGCATCATAAATAAGTCCCATTTCTACAAGATTAAATCCTACTTCTGGATCATTTACAGTTGATACTGCTTTAAATATTTCTTCTTTTGTTACCATCGATTATCCTTCTAATTATTTAAAATTTATCATAAACATTAAGTCTTTTAACATAAAAACTGAACCTACAAATAAAAAACTAACTCCAACTTTAAAAATTTCATTTGAACCAAATAATATTCCTAAAGCTCCTATTATTACTCCTGTTGCACTAAATATAAACTGGAACTTACTACTTTTAACTGGAACCATATCTGCCAACATTGGAACTTTTTGTTTTCCAATAAGTGGTGAAAATCGTTGATACCATACAAGAAAGGGTACTATTTTATATAGATGTCCATTTATGATAAATGTAATAAATCCTAAAAATAAAAGCCATCCTATAGTTAATAGTAGATTCTCTACGGGATTAAAAATATATACTATTCCTAGTATTATTGTTAAAAATAAACTTCCATATGAAAAAATTAAAGATTTTAAATAGATATCTTTATCCATTCTCACTCTTGTTTTAAATATTATATATACTTGATAAAAGTATAAACACAAGGCTAATATGCTAAATCCATATCCTGTATGTTTTAAAGTACTACTATCAAATAGTGCTGATAAAGTTACAGATATTACACCAAAACTTATACAATACAATGCATATGTAACTGGTTTCCATGAAAAACTATGTGATAACCAAAACATCGGTAAAAGTACAAGACTCATTCCCATAATAGTGATACCCACATAACCAGCTAATACTAAATATACATGAGCATTAAGTAAAGAGATCACATCTATATCTATAGTTCCTGCGTAACCTAAAGCCATTAAGATACCAAAAATTAGACCAAAAAATAAAAAACTATTAGCAAGTACTACACTTACCATCACAAGGTTTAGTTTTTTAACTTTTTGTATCGTTAAAAAAGTTTCTAAAACAAATATCAGTAATGATATAAGAACAATGATTCCACCATATGGTAAAAGAGCAGGGGAGCTTAAAAACCCATAACCCATCATAAGTGTTCCTATAAAAAGAAGAGGATATATTATGTAGTAGAGTTCTACTGCAAAATGTCCAACTTCAAGTACTACAGGTACAAGTTGTGCCATTGCTCCAAATATAATCATCATCACAAATCCTAGTAAAAATATATGAACCCATGATAATGTTGTATTATCTAGACTACTCAATGATTCTATATCAAAACCAAAAAGAAATAAAGATGAAAGAACAAAACTAAATATACCTATTATAAAATAGGGTGCTATTAGTTTAAATGGTGGGGCAAAGTCTTGAGATACAGCCATTAGTTAGCGCAACCTCCGCCACCACAACCTGTATCATCAAAATCAGTTTTAGCTTCACCTTCAGCTCTTTTAGTAAATACTACTCTTGCATGTCCATTTTCTAATGTTACGTACTCAAAGTTAAAATCATCTTGAATTTTTGGAAAAAGTCCCATAGGGGCTTTACTGTTAATCATTACTAATTTTTCACCATCTTTGATAGTTTGTAATCCTGTCATTGCATTAATCATTGGCTCAGGATGTCCACATTTACTGCTATCAAATTGTAAAAATGTTACACCATTTTCTTCATATTTAAAAAATGGTACTGTTGCACCCATTACTTCAATTTGTTCTGCATTTTCTGGTAAATTATTCATTACTTTTCCTCTTAATTATTTGTATATAGGATTATAATAAAGTATTGAGTTAAATCTATTGATATATATCAATATAGCCTGTATATATGAAATGTTGTTACTTAATGTATAAGTTTTATTTATAGATAGTAGAAAGAATTAAGTGATAAAAAAGAATAGCTTTAATTAGTTATTCTTTTTTATTTTAACGATTTTGATTTTTTAGGTAGATTTGTACTGCTTTATAAATATTGGTAAATAATAAAATATTTGATACTATAAATAAAAGTATGGCTACTTTAACGATAATAGTTATATCAAATCCAAATCCTAAAATAAAACCTATCATACTAAAAAGATGTAGATAAAATTGAGTTTGCATATTTTTTAAGGGTATCATTTCTCGCATAGAAGGGATATCAAATAATCCTTTTGCATTGAGATGAAACCATGTTAAGAATGGAATAATTTTATATAACATTCCGTTCATAAGAGATACCATAAAACCCAAACCTAGTAGTATTCCTAGTAGATTTTCAGGAAGTTCAAAAATACTCATAGCTAGCCAGTAAATAGAACCAAGAGCTAAAAATATCATTGATGTGATGTAAAAATATACTGTTATATCTTTGAGTTTTCTTTTTCGATTTTTTAGTTTTTTAATTGTTAAAAATACAAAATAAAGTATAATAAAATTAAATAGTATTTTATACAGAATATCTAACTCTAAATTCATAAATAAATTTATCGGATAAAATAATAATAAGACAGTTGATGAAAATATAATTAAAGATTGTTCCTGATTTTTATAACTATTAGTAACCCAAAACATTGGTACAACTTGTATCGTAATAACAACTACTAATAAAAATAAAAAACCAAAGAAGATATAGTTGTAATGAATTAGTGCAAAACTATAATGCAAAGCACTTATATTTTCTGTTGCATTTGCCATGATTAAATGTACACCAATTAAAAATGCCAATATAAAAAATAGTAAAGATAAAATCATTCCTTTTACTATATATGATTTATTTTTTACTTGAAAAAGCTGTATTAATGCAATAAACGTAAAGTATAATAAACCTGATAGTAATAAAATACCTGCAAGAAAAAAATATATTTTTTGATATAAAATAAAACCAAGTGTAAAAGAAACTAAACCAAGAGAGACTAAAGCATATGTAATATCTGAAACTCTTTTTGCTTTAGGGATAACAACACCCGCAATTACTGGTAACATCTGTTGTAACGCACCTAGTATAGTCATTACTATAAAACCAATAGTGATAAGATGTATAGTAGCTATAATATTTGGATTATGTATATCGTAGTTATCTGAAAAAAGTGCAAATATCCCGGCAACTATAGCAAATATTGGCGCTACTAAAAAAAATTTTACAGGAGATTTGTATGGTGGTGCTTGGTCTAAACTAAGTCCTGCAAACATCTTAGTTTATATCCTTAAATTTAGACTGTTCTTTAAAAGAGTTGTCCCAGATATATATAGATACTTCATCAGGTTTAGGAACAACTTTATAATTTAAATTATTGTTGACAAGTGTAGTATATAACATCATAGGTTCCATTCTATGTATCATTTTAATAAAAGTATTCTCATCAAGTTGTGAAAGGGCATTTAATACAAGATTCATAGGCTCTGGAGCTTCTAGTTCTCTTGTATCTAATATAATTTCTTGTGACACTATATTTACAGTGCTTTCATTTGATTGATAATATCTTCTGAATTAAGAGCTTGATCTGCCATGTTGTACATCATTTGTTCTTCTTTCATATTGTGTTGTTGCATTGTAAATAATAATGCTTCACTTTGACCTAAAAATTTCTCTTTATCATTTGCATCAATTGCTTCTTTCATTTGAGTAAATAATGTTCTCATTTGAGTATGTTCCATTATCATTACAGGAGTAGGATCACAATGCCCACCTTCACAATTTTGATATTGAGGAAACATCACTTTCTCTTCCATATCAAAATGTTTTAACATATTTGTGTGAAATGTATCAAACATCACTTTTGCTTCCTCAAAGTTAGATTGATCTACGATATTTTCTAATTGTGCGAATTGTTCATCACATTCTCTGTGGTCTGCTGTCATAAATTGATTTATTGTCATTTGTAGTATCCTTATTTTAATATTGAATTATATTATGATTTAGTAAGAAAACAATTGACCTAAATCAATTTTTTATTGTAGGTAGTAATATAAGTAAATACTATGAATATTTCAATTGTTTTTTCATCATTTATACATAATGAGTATTAACAAAAATTATATTTATGGCTTGTATTTAAAAATTAGTTATATTTTGATAATTATTTTCTAATAAATTAAAATATAAGTTAAATCCTTTTTAGGTCATCCCTTTATGGTTTAATTGCATTTACAAGGTACTTGTACCTAATTGTTATAAAGGTTATTTTATGTTAATTAAGAAAAAAGCAAATTTATTGTTAGTTATATTTATATTCATTCTGTTGTTTAATGGAATAGCATTACATATTAAAACGGGAAATATAGTTACTTCAAATCTTTCTCTTGTTGAAAAAAGAAATACAACGTTACTGTTTTTAGAATTAAAATATAGTTTAAAAAAACTTCAAGGAATATCAATTGATATTGCTACAACCGGGGAAAGTTTAGATCTTTCCAAGTTAAAAAATGAGAAAAACAATTATTTAAAGATTGTAGAAAATATTCGAAAAATGTCTCTAAGTGAAAAAGAGTTAAAAGAATTAAAATTAATTAATGTAAAATTCAAGCAATTTCATAGTTCATTGTTAAGTATGGCAGAAGCAGGAATAGAGAAAAAAATATCTATTTTTAATCAGAAAAAATTTATGGATATATACAATAGTTCTATGGAAGACTTAAGTGATGAACTATCTCTTTTAACTGTATTAAATTTTGATCAAAGAAATGATATTCAAAGTCAAATAATTGTTAGTAAAGAAATTATTTCAGAAGCTATTTCTCTTTTAGATATTGATGGTATAGAGGTTATAAAATTTAGGTTTCTTAAAAAATTAAAAAGAATTAAGAAAAAATTGACTTTTGATCAAGACAAATTAGATTCATTTAAAAAACTTTATATTACTTTTTTTGATGCAGGTTACAATATGGCAGAATCATCTATTTTAGTTTCAAAAAATGAACAAAAGGTAAAATATGAATTAGAAGTTTTGAAAAAGATTTCAATTGAATATGAAAAATCTATAAATAAAATATCTGAAACAAAGATTAAAGAACTAGAGATAATTTCTTTGGAAAATCAAGAAAGTATATCTTCAGCTCAAAATATTAGTAAAATAGCTAATCTATGCATCGCAATAGGTGTATTATTACTTTTTTTCACGTTAAAAAGTATTGTTTCTTCTATTTCAAAATTGGAAGAGGGGTTAATTGATTTCTTCAAGTATATTAACAAAGAAAAAGTAAGCGTTGATTCATTAGACGACTCATCAAATGATGAAATTGGAAATATGGCTAAAATTATTAATCATAATATAATTAAAACTAAATCCTTAATTGAACAAGATGATGCTTTAATTGCAGATGTTACACGAGTAGTTGAGGAAGTAAGAAAAGGTTATTTAAGTCATAGAGTAGTATTGTCAACAGAAAATGAATCATTACAAAGACTTCAAATTCAATTAAATGAGATGTTAAATAATTTAGAGTCTAATATTGGTAAAGATACCAATATTATTTTAAATATCTTATCTCAATACAGAAAATTAGATTTTAGAATGTGTATTGATGGAGCTTCAGGAAATATTGAAAGTGCAATTAATGATCTATCAAAGATTATTAATCAGATGCTAGTACAAAATAAACAAAATGGATTATCATTAGATAGTAGTAGTGATATTTTACTTACAAATGTAGATATATTAAATAAAAAC
>ENA-ORXI01000061-ORXI01000061.1-sediment-metagenome-genome-assembly--contig:-NODE-61-length-70322-cov-8.773094_pt1 | contig 70322 bp, 75 predicted proteins | sample MGYA00237861_ERZ511468 | MGnify/ENA primary metagenome ERZ511468 (study PRJEB26299, sample SAMN06266213) | sediment metagenome | isolation source: Hudson Canyon methane seep mesocosm | place: USA:Hudson...
TCTTTTAACAATTATCAAGGTATCAATGAAAATGATGGTGTAATTTTTGCAAACTTTAGAAGTGATAGAGCAAGAGAGCTCAGTAACGCTATGGCAAATGCAAACTTTGCTGAATTTGAAATAAAAAATATCAGTTTTAATGTTATAACAATGACACAGTATGATAAAAACCTTCCATTACCAGTTATGTTCCCAAAAGATGCTCCTATAAATACGTTATGTGAAGTTATTGCCCAAAATAATCTATCACAATTACATACAGCAGAAACAGAAAAGTATGCTCATGTTACATTTTTCTTTAATGGTGGAATTGAAGAACCTTTTCCAAAAGAGCAAAGAGTTTTAATTCCATCACCTAAAGTAGAAACTTACGATATGAAACCAGAGATGTCAGCTCCAGAAGTTTCACTTGCAGTTCAAGAAGGTATTGATAATAGTACTGACTTTATTGTAGTTAACTTTGCAAATGGAGATATGGTAGGACATACAGGTGTTTATGATGCTGGAGTAAAAGCGGTTGAAGCTGTAGATTTAGAACTTGGTATTATTATAAAAAAAGCAAAACAAAATGGATATAGTATTGTAATTACAAGTGATCATGGAAATTGTGAAATGATGAAAGATGAAGATGGTAAAACTTTAACTAATCATACTGTAGGAGATGTTTACTGTTTTGTAATAGCAGATGAAGTAACAGAAGTAAAAGAAGGCGCATTAAATAATATTGCACCAACAATACTACAACTTATGAATATAGAGATACCAGCCCAAATGGACAAAGCCTTAATATAATATAAATATGTCTAAATTAATAATAAATCAATTATCATTAACATATAAAAATCAACAACTTGTTGATTTAATTCAAAATAATGACTTGCCTATTGTTATTGAAGATTCAATTGCATTAGTAGGTCAAAGTGGTAGTGGTAAATCACTTACGTTAAAAACAATATTAAATATGACTCCAAAAGAGATGAATGTAATATTTGATTATGATTGTGATTTTGATTTAAACTATAAAAACATTGGATTTATTCCTCAAAATCCATTTACTTCATTATCGCCAATGACAAAAATATCTAAACAGTTTTTTTGTCAAGATAATAAAATAGATGAACTATTAAATCTAGTAAAACTTGACTTAGAGCTTAAAAATAAATTTCCTTCACAACTAAGTGGAGGACAACTACAACGTGTTGTTATTGCAATTGCATTAAGTAGAAATCCAAAACTATTATTACTTGATGAACCTACAACTGCTTTAGATATTGAGAGTAAAAAAAGTATATTAAATATTTTAAAAGAATTAAAACAAAAATTAAATTTTATAATTATTTTTGTAAGTCATGATATTGAATCAATTAAAGACATTTGTAAACAAATTATTATTTTAAAAGATGGTATTATTTGTGAAAGTGGTAATACTCTAGATATTTTTGAAAATCCAACTAATAAATATACACAAGAACTTATAAAAAGTAATTTTAAAAATAGAGAGTTCAGATTATGATAAAAAAACTTCTTATATTAGGATTCTTAATTACAGTATCAGTTCTGATAGGACTTATTGTTCTATATTCTCAAATACGATTTGATGTTGATAAGATTGTTGACTATAAACCCCGTTTAACTACACAATTTTTTGATAAAAATGGAGTTCATTTAGGAAATATATTTGAAAAAGAAAATAGGGTTTATACAAAATATAATTCTATTCCTCCTAGAATTACGGAAGCATTAGTAGCAATTGAAGATACAAACTTTTTTGAACATAATGGTATCAATATAGATGCAATTTTAAGAGCAATAATCAAAGATATAAAAGCTATGGCTTTAGTTGAAGGGGCAAGTACATTAACTCAACAATTAGTAAAAACTATGGTTTTAACTCGTGATAAAAAAATTATTAGAAAAATAAAAGAGATTCTTTTATCTCTAAGGCTAGAATCACTGCTTACTAAAGAGGAAATTTTAGAAAGGTACCTTAACCAAGTATATTTTGGTCATGGGTACTATGGTATAAAAACAGCTGCACAGGGTTATTTCCGTAAAGAACTAGATCAACTTAATCTAAAAGAGATTGCAATGTTGGTAGGACTTCCAAGAGCGCCAAGTTTTTACGATCCAACAAAAAATTTGAAATATTCTTTAATTAGAGGAAATCAAGTAATCAGAAGATTAAAAAAACTTGGATGGATTAATCAAACAGAATATGATAATTCAATAAACTACATTCCTACTGTATATAATGATACATTATCAAAAAACAAAGCACCTTTTATCTTAGATACAGCAATCAACGAACTTAAAAATGATGTAGAAGATCTTAGAACTGGTGGATATAAAATCGAATTAACAATAGACTTAGAAGCTCAAAAAATTGCAAAGGACGCTCTTATCTATGGATATGATCGTATTATTAAAAGAGATAAATACAGAGATACTAATGAAAGTACTACGAAAACATTAAATGGTGCAATTGTAGTATTAGAAAATAATTCAGGCGCAATTTTATCTATGGTAGGTGGAATAGATTATAAAACATCTTCTTTTAATAGAGCAAGACAAAGTATGAGACAACCAGGAAGTTCTGCGAAACCATTTTTATACCAAGTTGCTTTAAACCTTGGATATTCTACTGCTAGTAATCTTGTCGATATTTCAAGAACTTATAAATATAACTCTAAAGAAAATGAAGAGAAAATTTGGCAACCTAGAAACTATGAGAAAAACTTTAAAGGATTAGTAAGTTTCAGATATGCATTAGTTCATTCACGAAACCTTGCAACTATTAATCTAGTAACAGATATTGGAATTGATATTTTATATAAAGAATTACAGAGGTATGGATTTAAAGATATTCCATTTGATTTATCAATCACACTTGGAAGTTTTGGAATATCACCCTTAAGTTTAAGTGAAAAATACACAATATTTTCAAATAATGGAATAATGGTTAAACCATATCTAATATCAAGCCTTACAAATCGATATGGACAAAAAATCGTTTTTGAAAAAGAGGAACGATACATAATGGCACCAGCTCAAACATATATTATGACTTCAATTCTAAGAGATGTTGTAAAAAGTGGTACAGGTAGAAATGCCAGAGTTAAAGGGCTAGAAACTGTTGGAAAAACAGGAACAACAAATAACAATGTAGATGCTTGGTTCTGTGGATATTCTCCAACTTTACAAACATTAGTATGGTATGGAAATGATGATAATAAACCAATGGGAAGAAGAGAAACAGGGGGAAGAACAGCTGCTCCTGCTTTTTCTTATTTTTATAAAAACTGGATGAAACTTCATCCTGAAATTCCTAGAAAGTTTATTCGTCCTAAAGATGTCTTTACTCAAAAATTTAACGGGAAAGATGAAGTATTTACAAAAACTTCAAACGTACCTAAAAATGAAATTAATATGGAAATACATACAGAACATTTAAAAAATAAAAATATTTTATTTTAATGATGTAACCAAACTGTAATACTCATCATATATACTTCCTCAAAATTAAAAAAGGAAGTTATATAATGACTATGAAAAAAACAGCTATTGCACTTTTAACTGCATCTGCTTTAACAGTATCTTTAAACGCTAGAGACCAAATCAAAATTGTTGGTTCATCAACTGTATATCCATTTTCTTCTGCTGTTGCTGAAGAATTAGGAGCAACTACAAACTATCCAACTCCAGTAGTTGAATCAACTGGTTCAGGTGGTGGAATGAAATTATTTTGTGCTGGTAACGGTATGAATACTCCTGATATAACAAATGCATCAAGAAGAATGAAAACAAAAGAGTTCAAACTTTGTGAAAAAAATGGTGTAACTGATATTACTGAAGCTGTTATTGGTTTTGATGGTATTGCATTTGCACAGAGCAAATCAAACGCTCCTTTTACTGTAACTAAAAAACAATTACTATTAGCAGTAGCTGCTGAAGTTCCTTCTAAAGATGGTAAAAAACTTGTAACTAATCCATATACAAAATGGTCTCAAATAGATTCAACATTACCAAATAGAGAGATTGTTATTTATGGTCCTCCTAAATCATCAGGTACACGAGATGCTTTTGAAGATATGATTTTAAAAGGTCAAACTAAAAAAATGTCTGTTTATACTTCATTATATAAAGCTGATAAAGTTAAAAATAAAGCATATAAAAAATACAAAAAAATCAGAACAGATGGTGTATATGTTCCAAGTGGTGAAAATGATAACTTAATCGTTTCAAAACTAAATAAAAATAAAGCTGCTTTTGGAATCTTTGGTTATTCTTTTTTAATGGAAAATGATGACAAAGTACAAGGTGCAAAAGTAAATGGTGTTTTACCAAATCCTAAATCGATTTCAAGTGGTAAATACCCTATATCAAGAAGTTTATTTTTCTATACAAAAAACGCACATGCTTCAAAAGTACCTGCAATGTCAAAATATGTAGATATGTTTATGTCAGAAGATATGATTGGTAAAGAAGGAATTCTAGGAGAAATTGGACTTATTGCTTTACCTGATGCTAGAAGAAATGCATTAAGAGCTTCAGTAACAAAAAGAATTAAAGTAACTTTAGAAGAATTATCTAAAAAACATTAATCAAAATTCATTATAAAAAAGGGGAAGATTAAAATCTTCCCCTTTTTTAGTTATTTGGAAATAAAAATTATTTATCTTCTAAAACAAATTTAATATTCTTTTTATTTAATAAATCAATAAACAAATTAAAATACTTTTCTGCTTCATTTTTTTCATATGAACCCACAGATATAACTACAGTTCGTTTATTACCTTCAAGATGAGGAAGAGAAGAAAAATCAATCTCTTTTGGAATTTGTTTCATAATATCAATTAAATCATTTTCACTACAATCTGCTTTTAAAAAGTATCTAAACTTTTCTTTATTCTTTGGAAAAAATGTATCCAATGCTTCAACTATCATACTTTGAGACATAGAAGGAAAACCAGGAGTAAAAAAATATCTACCTTCTAAAGAGAAACCCGGAACATTATTAACAACATTTTTTAATTGTTTTGCATTTAAAGGTAAATCTGCCATATGTATACGATGAGGATAAGCTTCTTCTCCAAATTGGTCAATGATACACTTTGCCGCATTTTCATTTAATTCCATTTTCCCATTTGTAAAAACATTTGCAGCACATGGTCTAGTATAATCATCTGGAGTAGATCCAATACCTCCAAAACTAAAGAGAACTGCATCAGGATCACTTTTAATTAATCGAAATAAATCTTCAATAAAAGGAGGCTCATCTTTTATAACAAAACTAGCCTTTTGCTCCCACCCTCTTTTTAAAAGTTCATTGTTTAGAAATGAAAAATGGGCATCTTTACGACGCCCATTTAAAAGTTCTGTTCCGATAATTACCGAATAAAAATTCATCTATATCTTGCTTTGAATAAACGCATCCATTTCATCAACAATCTCTTCAATTGTTCTTTCACCGTTTATTTTTGTTAATAAACTTTTAGCTCCATAGAACTCTTGAATTTCAGCTAATGGTCCAGTATAAACCTTCATTCTATTATTGAATACTTCAACATTATCATCAGCTCCTCTTGCTCGTCCTAAAACTCTATCACAAGCAACATCTTCAGATACTTCTACTTCGATTACATTTACAAGTTCTACTGTATCTTCTGAAGCTAAATATTTATCTAACTCTACCATTTGCTCACCACTTCTTGGGTAACCGTCGATTACAACAGTTGGTGTTGGTGCATTTTTAATAGCAGTTACAATTGTTTCAATAACAATTTCAATAGGTACTAAGTTACCAGCACTTACATAACCATCAATTGTTTTACCAAGTTCACTACCAGTTGCAACTTCAGCTCTGAACATATCACCTGTACTATAGTGAGTAATATCTTCATGTTTTGCAGCAATTAACTCTGCATCTGTTGTTTTACCACTACCTGGCGCACCAATGATTAAAAATAGTTTTTTCATGTTTTTCCTTAATTGGGTTGAATTACCTATATTATATCAAATAATATTTAAACTTTATCATGCTGTTTTTATATTATGTATTATATAATTAAATATGTAATAAATCGTGAAAAAAAGAGAAAAAATGAAGAAATTAATCATCTTAATGCTTAGTATTGTTATCTCATATGCACAGATGACATTTAGTGATCCACAGCCTACTTTTGAGAACCCAAGAAAATGGGTAATTAAACTTAGAGTATCAGATGAAAAAATAGTTAATCAAATGCTTAGTTCTGTCTATAATGTACTCAAAGAATATCCGGCAGAATCAATTAAAATATCTATTGTAGCCTACGGACAAGGGATGAGAGTTTTACGAAGAGATTATGATAAACATACATTATCTAGAATATCATCATTGATGGATTATGAAGTCGAATTTATTGCATGCAGAAATACCATGGAAACAATGCATTGGGCTAAAAATGAATTCATAGAAGATATTGAGTATGTACAAGCAGGAATTGCAGAGTTAATTGAAAAACAAGTAGATGGTTATTATGAAACAACTCCTTATTAAAATTATATATACTAAAAGATTAATTATTGAAAAATAAACTATCATTATTAGCTCTTCTATTTATCATATGTTCACTAAACTTGAAAGCAAATCAAGAAGTCATAAATATAAATAAAATTATCCAGAATGCTTCAATTACTAAGAAACAAGTTATGGTTTTTTTACATATGGATTATTGTCCATATTGTCAAAGGATGAAATACAAAACATTTAAAGATACTAATATAAAAAAATTCATAGACAAACACTTTAAATTTGTAGATATCAATATTGATAAAGATGGAAAAGTGATTTTTAATGGTATTACTTATTCAAAAAAAGATTTTTCTTATAGTTTTGACGTTGATTTTTTCCCTACTGTATTATTTTTTGATAAATCTTATGAAATTACATATACAGTAAGAGGATACAGAGAAATAGAAAAATTTAATAAAATATTAGAATATATACAAACTAAATCATATGATAAACTAGATTTTTTTGATTATTATAAAAACCGTAAAGATAAAGAATAAATTATTCTTCCTCCAACATTTCAACAATAGCTTCAACGGAGGTATCTGTCATATCTAAATCTATGTGAGGTGCATCAATTACTTCAATTAAAGTTGCTTTATATCCTGCCTTTATTAAAGCATTATAATACTCTTTTGTTACTTTTGGTTTAGAGATATCGTCTTTTGTACCATAAATCAATAAAAACTCTGTGCCTTTATTTACCTCATCAATATAATCAATTAATGAAATGAGATTTTTACTTTTCTCTACTTTTGAATGGATATCATAACCAGCACCTGCTGATATCATTGTAGATATGAGTCCAGGCGTATATCCGGTTAAAGTAGAACCCATTAATGCTCCTGCAGAATGTCCTATATAATTAACTTTTTTAGCTTCATAATTTAACTTTAGTTGTTTAACTAAGTCTGACAAAAACTCTATATATTCTTTTTGAGCTGCTAGATTTTTTGTTCCTGTATGACTTAATGCTTGAAATTTATTTGTAGAAGAATTAGCATATCCAGGTAGAGCAAGGGCAATAGTCGTAATATCTGTCGCTATTGATAAATTATCAGCAAAAGGAGCATATCTTCCAAGAGTATTTGAGCCTGCTGGCCATGTACCATGCACTACAATATTTATTTCAGATTCCTTATCCCCTTCAGATACATAATATTGTATACATTCACCACCAGCAAAGATATATTCTTCACCTTTATTAATACATTGTTGTTCATTAATAATATTTGATGCAAACATTTGTGATGTTAATAACAAACAAGATAGTAATAAGATGTTTCTTTGAAATAATTTCTTCACTTAAATCCCTTTATTTAATTATATTTGTTATCAATACCAGGATTACCTTTAATACCAACCATATCAGGAGTATCGACTTTTAAATTACTTATATGTTTCATATTTTTTAAATACTCTTCAGTAACTTCCCAAATTGGTTTACCTGGAGCAACTGAATTAACTGTTGACCAACCAGCAACTTTATATTTTTTATTAGCTTCCATTGGAAGGCCAGTTTTAGTCATTACAATATTTGTAATCCTTTTACCCATCTCTTGCATAGGATTAATTCTATACGAAATACCACCAGTTCTTACCATATCTCCACCTGATTGTCTAAATGGATCTTTATGAAATAAGTTATCTGCTACATCTTCTAGTGTTGCTCGTATTTGAGCACCAGTAAATTCTCTTACATACGTTTCAGGATATGTAAGTGCCGTTTGAGTAGCAAGATCATCAAATGTAATTGCTTGACCTGGCATAACTGTTGTACCCCATCTAAATCCAGGAGATAAAGATACATCTGCACCTTTTATTTCCATCAAACTATCACAAATAATTTGATCCCAAGAACCATTAAAATTTCCACGTCTGAATAATGTTTCGTCAGTTGTAGCTAGTTCTCTATTTAAATCTTTTAAGAATGGTTTTCTGACACCTTCTATATATTTTTTCATCTCAGGATCTTCAGGAACAAGATCTGAGAATATTGGAAGTAATGTAAATCTATGATCTACTACTTTACCATTTTTACATTCTAAATCAAGAACATTTAAAAATTTACCATTTGAACCAGCATTACAAACATATGTTGTACCATTTTCATTTTTAACAGGAACAGCTTCAGGTACACCATCATGAGTATGTCCACCCATAATAAAATCTATACCAGTACACACTTCTGCCATTTTTTTATCAACATCAAATCCATTATGAGAAAGAACAATAACTGCATCAGGTTTTTCTTCTTCTCGAACTTCATCAACCATCTCTTGCATAGAGTCTTCTCTAATTCCAAATGACCAATCAGGTATATTTCTTTGTGGATTTGCAATAGTTGTATATGGAAAAGCTTGACCAATAATAGCAACTCTACTTCCGTTCATTTCTTTAATAGTATACGGTTTAAAAGCATGACCAGTATCTTCATCATATGCTTCAACACCCTCCATCATAGAGTCTTCTTTAACTGTAATATTTTGAGCTAAAAATTCTGCATCTAAAAGTTTTACATTTTCTAATACTTCTTCTGCTTTATATGTAAACTCCCAATGCCCAACAGCTACATCAACACCTAGTTTATTCATAGCCCCAACCATATCTTTACCTCTTGTTTGTAAAGAAGTCCAACTACCTTGCCAAGTATCTCCGCCATCTAACATCAATGTTTTATCTGCACCAAAATTATTTCGTAAGTAATCAATTACAGTTTTAAGTTGTGCAAATCCACCAACTCTTCCCATTAATTCAGCATGTTCTTCAAAATTTACACAAGAAAATGCATATTCTAATCTTTTATCTCCTTTTACCCCATAGTGATCAAGAAGTTTATCACCTACGATATGTGGTACTTTTCCATAGTTGGAATGAAACCCTAAATTTACACTTGGCTCTCTAAAATATACTGGTAATAACTGAGCATGACTATCTGTCATATGCATCAATCTAACATTTCCAAAACTTTCTAATTTATAGTAATCATCAGATTTACCTGAATTTACCATTCTTGTATGAGAATTTGCAAATACCGGTGCAGCACCTAGCATTGCCATCATATATATAAATTCTCTTCTGCCCATTTTACTCATATTAAATTCCTATTTTTTGTTTAATTTATTTATCAGAACCTGACACAGTTAATCCAAATGAAGTCCAAGCTTGCATACCACCTCGGTAGTATTTAATCTTAGATGCAGGATATCCCATATTTAATAATGAATATTTTACATTTTTGATCATTGCAGGTGTTTGACCACACCAGTAACCATTACAATAAGCAACAATTGTTTTAGCATTAGTAAAATCTAAAGTTCCATTATCATTCACTTTTACATTTAATTCAAATTCCATAGTTTCAATTGAGCCCTCTTTTGTTTTAAAATTTGTAAAAGGAATATTTATAGCACCTGGAATTCTTAATCTTTCATACCATTGGGGTGTTCTAGAATCAACAATAGCAATTGTTTCATCTTTTTGTGCTCTTTTCATAAAATCTATAAATTCTAATTCTCCAACAGTTTCTAAACCTTGAGCTAAAATCATTGGCTGTGGTCTTCCTCTATTTGTTGTATTATATAAAGAAGATATTTTATTTCCTGCTGTTTGGTTTCTCATAATAGTAAATTTATCACCGTTTAATTCCATATCAATAGATTTGACACCTTTTGAAATCATTACATTTCCTGCATAACTTCCAGTAGAACATACACCTATAATTGTTGATGCAATTAATAATTTTTTAAATATTTTCATTTTATCCCTTTTAAATTGATTGCTATATTGTATTTTGAAATATACTATTATAAAAAGCCAAGATAGAAATCTTGACCTTTGTGGCTAAATACTAGAAATTAGTATTTAAATCCATCACCTGGAACTGCAGCTCTCCAAGTTTTTTTACCTTCTTCTTCTTGTGTTAATGCACTAACTGCAAATTTACAAGCTCTGTGTGCTGCATATTCTACAGATACAGAATTTTTAGTTGCTTTTCCTTTTTTATTTAAAAGAACAACAGTTTTAGAACCAGCTTTAATCGCCTTATTTGTTTCATCTATATATTGACTAGTTCTCATTCCTAATCTCATAAACTCTACTTTATGTTCTTTTGCAATTTTGTTGTAATGTGTTGCAGTTGCTAAAACATCTGATATACCATTCTCTTTTACATTACAAAGTTTTCTCTCATCTAGATTTTCTATTGATGGAGTAGATACGGGATTGCTACCGCATCCTGTTAATGCTAATGCTAAACCAGTTGCTGCTATTACGCTATATAATTTTTTCATAATATCTACCCCTTACTTTCTTACGTCTGGACCGTCAACATTCATTCCATTTGACATATATGTCATGAAATAAAGTAACTCTTTCATCTCTTTACTACTTGTTTTTGGTGGAACTAAACCTTGATCCTTAATACATCCTTGCATTCTTCTTTCAAGTGTACCTATTCCATTTTCAACTTTATCTTTTCCCCATTTTAATCTGTAAACTGGAAAGTGTGTTGTCTGACCAACTAATTGAGATAAACTTTCATTTCTAACTCTTTTTCCTGCACCTTGAACATGACATGTAGCGCAAGAAAGTTTTAAATAACCTTTTTGAGTATAGTAATATTCTTTCCCTCTCTCGTAAGCCTCTGCAGCTTTTGCACTAGGTATTTTTATATTAACTTTTTTTTCTGCATCCATTGATGATGATGAAAAGTAAGCTTGAAGAATTGGCATTTTACCTTTTTTCTCATTCCATTTCTTTTGACCTGAATTTACTAAACATTCGTTTATTGCTTGAGTTAAAGAAACAACTTCATTTCTAGTTTGATCAAAAAATGGGTAATCTCCAGCTATATCAGATTTAGGAAAACATGCTTGAATAGCTTTATTACTATTGTACATCTCTTCACCTTGCTCTACTAATTCTTCATAAGGTGGCATCTCTTTAATCTCATTATATGAAAATTGGCCTTGAATAGAAAATGCATAGTTACCCATTGCAAACTCTTCAAATTTTACATCTTTTTTAATATTATTCTTTAATTCATCATCATTGGAATATGGGAAAAAATTATCTCTATTTTTTTCTGCATCCATAAATTTAGCTACAGTATAATCCTCTAAAGCTTGTCTATCTTTATCTGCTTGAACATTGAACTCACCTGCATTTAACATACAAGAAGCTAAAGCAACTAAAGCAGTACTTTTTACAATATTTAATAACATCTTTTCTCCTTAGTTATTTTTAAATAGTTACTTTGATAGTAATTATTTAATTTTTTTCTTGTCTGTTCTTGTATCACCTTTTAAATCAGTCCACGTAAATTCTAACTCTTTACCTTTATTTGCACCTTTAAACTTAAATTGTACAAATGGATTTTTTGATAAAAATTGACTTGTAGAAACTTCATAAACAATTTTTCCATCAACTTTAGCTACCATAGATGTAATAAAATTAACTTCCTTTTTTGCTCTTTTAGCTTCTGCGTAACTTAACATTACATGTTTAGCCATTGCTTTAACAGTTGTGATACCTTTTTTTTCTTTTGCTTTAATTCTAGATTTTTTTGCCATTTTAATTCCTTTTATATTCTATTATTTATATTTTATTTAATTAACTTAACTTTTGGGGTTGAATCAACCTCCACAACCACCGGCTGTTACTTTAACCATTTTGCTAGCAGAGAATAGTGTAGAACCGTCTTGTACTACTACTGTAACTGTTCCAGTTTTAGCTAGTTTAATTCTTAATTTATAATCAATAATTCCATTATCAGGAACTGTAAATACGGCAACTAAAGACTCAGGATTAGCATCTTGAAATACTGCAACTGTTTTACCAGCTAATTTAGAAGATATTTGAAGAGGTACAACTGCACCATTTTCAGCAATATCTGGAGCTTTTAATTTAACTTTACCAGCTGTAGTTTTTGATGTACCAAATAATTCTGTCATTGCGTCATCAACAGTATGACTTTTTGGCCCTTCAAATGCACCTATTTTTGTTTCTCTAAAGTTAACAGCACTTAATGCTGTTGGTAACATCATTGCTGTTACTCCTAATCCTAATCCTAAACCTAAAAATTTTCTTCTGTTCATGTTCTATCCTTCTTTTAATTATTTACTTTTTAAATAAGCAACTACTGCTTTTATCTCTTGATCATCCATCCATCCATTTTTACCGAATGCAGGCATAGCTGAAATTTTCAAACCTTTTGCAGTATAAATATCATATATCATCTCGTATAACAAGTCATCTGGGTACGAAGCAACCATAGCAAGATCTGGTCCAAAACTACCTGGATCTTTTATGTTTTTACCTGTTATTGCATGACAGGCAAGACAGTTACCGCTTTTTTTACTATTAAAAATCTTTTCACCTTGTGCTATTAATGCTGCATCTGCCACACCTGTAGTCATAAGTAGACCACTAATCGCTGATGCTGCCAATAAACTTTTAACTAATTTCATCATTTTCTCCTTTTATTTACTTGCACTGATCATATAATCAATGATTATTTTCATCTCTTTGTCTGATAGATCCATATTACCGCCTTTTGGCGGCATACCATTTATACCATTGATTCCATTATGATAAACTTTATCTATTCCTTTAGTAATAACTTCAGCCCAAACATTTTTATCCCCGACTACGGGAGCACCAATAGCTGCATTTTCATGACAAGCACTACAGCTTGCTTCATAGCCTGCAAGACCAGGATGAACGGCACCTTCTTCTTTAATAACTTTTGGCAAATCTCTTACTATTGATACTGCTGGATGAAAATTATTCATCTCATTTTTAATTCTTAATACAGGTATTTTCCCTTTAATACAATCAGTCATACATCTTATACCTGTACCGTAATTAGAAGGATTTCCTAAAAATTTTGTTACATTTACTACCCCTTGTTTAGGATTTTTAGGAGTATCAACTTGTGGATAAAAACCATTTTCATTTGGCATTTTAACTTTTAAAAACTGTTCTCTATTCATCACAAATTCTTCATCTATCTCAACACCATCAACGGTTACACCATTTTCCATTAATAAATAAGCTGTTATTGCATATGTTTCACTATTACTTAAACTTTTAGGATTTGGAAAAGGCATTGCATCTTGAATATACCAAAATAATGTACTTGCATATGGCCAATAACTACCAATCGCACGTCTAGGTGGTTCTTCAGTTTGAATATCATCAGCAGGATTTTGTAACTGGTTCTTTAAAGAATCAATCTCTCCCCCAGATAAAGTTGGATAACCTTTTCCTCCGGCACCAAAATCACCATGACACATAGCACATTGTGCATCATATAATTCATTGCCCCATTCTACAGAACCTTGAGCAACTTTTTTATTACCATCAACGTCGAGTATAATTTCACCATGTTTCATATCATACATAGGAGCACCTTTACCATCAGGTCTTAGATCAATATCCCATGCACTAATTTCTCTTTTAGTAGGAGCTCTTCCATATTTGAAATCTTTTGTTTCTTGCGTATTTACATGATATGAAGTATACATTCCATTTTTAGTTTCATATTTAACTCCACCATCAACAGCAATTTTAGTAACCTCTTCTTTATCTGCCACACAACCTGATAATAGTAATAGTGAAGTAGCTAATCCTAAACCAGCTATGATTTTTTTAAGCTTTGTGTTTTCTAATATGAACATTATTTACAACTCCCTTACTAGTTACTTCCCAAGTTACAATTGCATTTCTATGGTAAATTGACTCAACACCTTGTTTAGATGTTTCTTCATCAATTGTTGGCTGAACACTTCCTAAATCATCAACAGCACGGCTAGATAAAAATAGTGGCTTTCCATCCCATCTCATAATATATGAGAATCTTGTCCATGATTTTGGTAATACTAAACCTTTTAAACTAGCTTCTACCCAATTATCTCCACCATCTAGTGAGATATCAACATGTTTAATAGTTCCTTGTCCAGACCAAGCAATACCTTCAACTTCAACTAAATCACCCTTTTTAAGATCAGTCCATGGTTTTTCAGGACAAGGACTTGTAATAACTGAATTAACTTCATTTATCCAAAAGTATCTAATCGCTTTTCCACTTTTTTGAAGCATTGTGTATTTAGAAGTTTCCTCTTTTGTATGCCATGGTTTATCAGAAAACTCTAACCTTTTTAGCCATTTAGTATTTAAATTACCTTCCCAACCTGGTACTAATAATCTTACTGGATATCCTTGTTCAGCTCTTAAAGCCTCACCATTTTGTCCCCAAACAATCATTGCATCATCAAGTGCTTTTTCAACCGGAATTGTTCTAGGGTTTCCAGCATTATCACTACCTTCTGCAAGCATCCATATAGCATCATCTTCTAAACCTAAATCATCTAAAATAGTTTTCAGTAAAACACCAGTCCACTCAGCAGAACTCATCATACCTTTTAAAAATTGTAAATTATTATATTGAGGTGCTCTCCAGTCTGTAGATCCATTTGCAGGACACTCAATGAAGTGAGTTCTAGTTACACTTGGATATCTTTTTAATTGAGCAAGTGTTAAAACTATCTCTTTTTTTACTTTACCATGAATCATAAGTCTAAATTGGTCAGGATCAATATGAGCAGTACCACCATGATCTCTTGTAAAGAATAAACCATTTGGAGTAATTATTCCTTCAGATTCATGTAGAGGACACATAGAAACTGTTGCATAAGAATCTCCAGAAGATAATAATGGGTCATTTCTTCTTACATTATTATGTTCATAAGGCGATGGAACACCATAAGGGTTTTTAGTTACCTTATCCCCTAGTTTCACACCCCATGGGGCATCATGTATAATAGCTGTATCATCTGCTTTTATTTTAATTGGTGATAAAACACTTGTAGCTGCAACGGCACTAATTGCTGCTGTTTTTTTAAAAAAATCTCTTCTTGAAGTTGGAGCAGTTTTTTTTGAAACGACTTCAATATTTTTAGAGAGTTTACTAATTTTATCCATTTGTACTCCTTGAAATTTTGATATTTGATACAAATATGAAGAAATTATAACCTAAAAAACTTTCAATAGTCAAGTAAATTAATATAGATTAAACATTTTCAATTATAATTTCATATAACAATTATAACTTAAGTTGATTATGCTTTTTAACAAGTTAATAAAAGATCAATAAACCCTTTAAATGTCGTATTATAAGAGAATTTTATACTAGTTCTCAGAGCTAAAAAAGTGCTATTTAATAGTGAATAAAAGTAACACTCACTTGATCTAAATCAAGATTTAGCCTATTTTAACTAAATTTTTCTGCTATATCATTAACGATCGTACTATCTAAATGATAATTTTTTGCCTTTATATCTAAAATTTCTATCGCTTCTTGGTGTGTAAATGCTGATCTATAAACTTTTTTAGTTAATAATGAATTGTATATATTTAGAATACTCATAAGCCTATCTTTTAAACTTAAATCACTTGCTTTTATTTTACTAGGATATCCATTTCCATCTAATTGTTCTTGATGCCTGGTTGCCCATTTAGCTATATCATCAAAACCATATATTGAATGTAGTGCATTTTTATTATGGTATATATTGGCTTTTAATATTTCATACTCATAGTCTGTTAATTTATCTTTTTTTTCTATAATTGCTTTTGATACTGATAATTTACCAAAATTTAGCATACTCGCAGCAATAAGAAATGTCCACTGATCCTTATCTTCAAAATTATAAAATTGAATCATTTTTGTACATTTTTCACTCAAACTAGTAACATCTTCATATAAAGACCCAAACATAGTTGTTCTTTTAAGAACCTCTTCAAATGTTAACACTTCTGTAAAATCATAAAGTGTACTGTAGATATATTGAATAATCATATTTGGTGACTGACAATCCATCCAAAAATTTATAGTATTACTTATTGATAAAAACGATTCTTGAAGAGTTTGATTAGAATTGTCCTTTACCTCACTTACAATCTTGAATCTATTCTCAATCTCATTTTTTGAAAAATCAAATTTGTCATCCAATTGATGCGAAAAATCAACAATATTAGATAATTTATTTGAACTATTATCAATACCTAATAATTTTGAATTTGAATCATTTATATAATTATGAAATAAACTATATGCGCATAAATCAAACATCTCTTTTGGTTTCAATTTTAATTGTTCACCTAGTTTTAGAGATACATATGCAACCCGTAATGAATGTGATTTTGACACGTCATTAACTTCTATATCTCTTACATCTAAAATATCTGTTACTGCAAGTAAAAAATTATTCAAGTTAAAATTCATTTCTTTTTTCTTATCCATCTTTAGTCCCTCATCTAATTATATTAATTGCTCTTATGCTATCATATTACAAATATATTTAATATAAACAGGTAAATAATGAGTAATAAACAAAAAATCGGACACTTAAAACAACTATTTATTTCTAGTATAGAAGAAAAAAAACGAGTATCTAAAAACTCTATTAACGTTGATACAAAAGGGATAATTCAAGATAAATATTATAATACAGATCAAGATAGATCTATTTTATTATCACCTATTCATGCATATGAATTAATGAAAGAAAATGATATTGAAGCTTCGTATGGACAACTTGGGGAAAATATTTTGGTCGACTTTAACCCTTACAATTTAGAAGAAGGGACACAACTATTTATAGGTGATGCTATATTAGAAATTACTATAGAATGTACAATCTGCAAATTATTAACAAAAATAAATAATAAAGTTCCAAAACTATTAAAAAAAGATAGAGGTGTTTTTGCAAAAGTTGTTCAAGAAGGGACATTAAATATCAATGACTCTGTCAGTATACACAATTAAAGACCATTTATGTAAGGATTTGTTATTATCCTTTTATGAAAAAATTTATAACATATAACCAATCTCTTGAAATATTAAATTCTCTTAATATTTCAAACTTATCAACACAAAAACTCTTTGTTGCAGATGCATTAAATAGAATCTTAGCCCAAGATATTAGTGCATCAGAAAATTCACCTGCATTTGAAACATCTGGTATGGATGGATATGCTATCAAACATGAAGATTTACAACTTGGAAAGATAGAAATTATTGACAAAAATCCAGCAGGTACTGTTGTAGAATCATCTGTTACAACAGGAACAACTATAAAAACCTTTACGGGTTCACTTATGCCTATGGGGAGTGATACATTAATTCCAATTGAAAACGTAACAGTTGAGGGTAACTTTATTATTATAAATGAAGTTGTTCCAAAAGGTTTTGCTGTTCGAGAAATAGGCGAAAACTACAAAGAGAATGAGCTTTTAATTAAAAAAGGTACATTTATAGATTTTGCACAAATTGGAGTAATGGCAAGTTTAAATATTGTTCAAGTAGAAGTTTATGTTCAACCAACAGTAGCAATTGCTTGTACAGGAAGTGAAATACTTGATGTAGGAGAAGTACAAACTAATGATGCACAAATTAGAAGTTCAAACCACCTTACATTAGAAGCAATATCAAAACAATATGGTGCAAATGTATTACAAATGGGTATTGTAGAAGATGATAGAACATCAATAACAAATTTGCTTAAACAAGCACTTTTAAAATCAGATATAGTTGTTACTACTGGTGGAGTAAGTGTTGGAGATTATGATTTCGTAAAAGATGTTATCAAAGATGAACTAGAATGTGAAGTATTATTTCAAGGTGTTTTAATCAAACCAGGTAGACATATTCTTTTTGCAAAAAAGGGAGATAAGTTTATTATTGGACTTCCTGGTTTTGCATACTCTAGTACAGTTACATTTCTTTTATATATTTTGCCTTTACTTTTTAAATTCAAAGGGTCACTAGAATCATTAAATATAGTTGATGCAATTATAGATGAAAACTTTCCTAAAAAAGGAAACTTAACAAATTTTACAGCATGTAACGTAAACTTTAATGATGGTTCATATCATATTGATTTTGAAGGTAAAAAGCATGGTACGAGTGCTATTTTAACAAATATGCTTGGTAGTCCAGGATTGTTAATACAAGAAGAAGGTAGTACTCATTTAACTATGGGTGATAAAGTAAAAGTTATATTACTGTAATAAAAGAGTCACTAAGTGGCTCTTTCATTCATATTATTAATTTTAGTTGAGAGTTCTTTTATAACGTTTTTATAAAACTTTGAGACAGGTGTTACTTCTTTAAATTCTAAAATTTTAAATGCTAAGACAAGAGTATTATCTTCTGCTGAGTCAACAGTAGCACTTCTAGGTTCTCCTGTAAGTCTCATCATCTCACCAAAAAGAGATGGTTCATTTATGGTAGCAAGCCTAGTTTTTGTACCTGTTGATGAACTATTTTTACTAATTGCTATTTTCCCTTGTAAGAGATAAAAAAGATAATCTCTTTTTGTTTCACCCTCTTTAAAAATATTTTGTTTATTTTTATAAGACAAAACTTTTACATCAGTAAGCAATTTCACTATCTCAACTTTTTGCAATCCTTCAAAAAATGGTATTTTATCACTAATTTCCAATAGTTTTATTAATGCTTCATTTTTATCATTCATGTCTTTCCCTTTTACCACTATTGATACTTTAATAAGATTCTAAAGACTCTTTTTTAAAATCTCTTTTTTTAATACTTGTTTATCTATCTTAGTATTATCTTTTGACTGCATTGGCATATTAGCTTTAAATATAATTGTTGTAGGAACCATATAAGTAGGTAAATGTTTTTTAATCTCAAAAATTATTTCATTTTTAGGTACTTCACTTGAGCCACTATAAACTAAAACAATCTCTTCTTCAATTTTTTCATTCTCTATCCCGAATACTGCACACTCTTTTATTTGTTCAATATTGTCATAAACAACTGTCTCAATCTCTAAAGGACTGATTCTATACCCACTTGTTTTGATCATATCATCATGACGGCTTACAAAGAAAATATATCCCTCTTCATCTTTATAAACATAATCACCAGTAGCAACAACTACCTCATCAATTAGTCCATTTTCAAGATTTATAACATTTTCTAAAATTTTGATACTTTTGAAACTTTTATCAGTATCTTCTTTTGAATTCCAGAAACCTTTATAAATACCAGCCCCTCTATGAATAAGCTGACCAACTTCTCTTGGTTTACACTCATAGCCTTCTTCATTTATTACATATAAATCAACATCAGGAATAGCTTTTCCGATAGAATTTGGTCTGATTTTTAATTGACAGGGACTTAGGTAAGCTGATCTAAATGCTTCTGTATGACCACTCATAGAATAAAACTTAGCATTAGTAAAATATTTTTCTATTTGATCTATCATAGAAGATGTAACATTTCCACCAGAAGAAGTAATAACTCTAACATTTTCTAATTGAGAAGGACTTGGTAATCTATGACTATCTTCATCAAACATCATTGTAAAGTTTATAGGCATTGCTGCTAATATTGTTATTTTATCTTTTAATATATGAGAAAAGAAGTCACTTGGTGTAAAAAAGCTATAAATACTAAATGTAGCTTTTGCATAAAAAGATGCAAATAATTGATTTAATCCATAATCAAAACTAAAAGATAAAATACCAGATAAAACATCATCTTCTTCTATATGAAGATAGTTATTAACTACTCTTGCACTATCAATTAAATTCTTATGTGAAATTACAACACCTTTAGGAAAACCACTTCCCGCAAAACTATATGTAATAACAGCATTATCATGCCCTTTTATTGCACATGAATATTCACTTGTGTAACATTTATAAATTTCTTCAAAAGAAACAATTTCTTTATCACATGTTTCTACTGTAATAATTTTACCATCATACGATGTTTCTTTAAGTGTTTTAAGTTTTTGCTCGTCTGTAATCATACATGAGATATCGCAATCTTTTATAATATGTTCAACTTGCTCTGCTTTTAATAGTTTTGTAATAGGAACTAAAACATACTCTGTAGAAAGTATTGCAAGTATAGATAATGCATTTTGAATAGTTTTATTTGCATATACACCTATTCTACTTCCTTTTTTAAGATTTAACGTACCGATATAATGAGCTAACTTATTAACTTTTTCCAATACATCTGGATATGTTAACTGCTCTTTTTTATCAATTAACGCTATTTTATTAGGTGTTTTTAATGCTGCGATTTCAACTAAATTTCTTATACTATTTATAGACATACCTGACTCCTTATTTATCCATACCAAGTGTCCAGATTGCATAATCTTTATCCACTACTAATGTTGGTGTTGTATCATAATTTAAAAGTTTTTTATAAAAGAATGAGATAATATCTTCCATCTCTTCATTTTCTAAAACTTTTGTTATACCACCTGTTAATACTATTGAATTTAGTGTATCAAGTTTAATATTTAAATATGATTTATGATGATGTGATATTTTATATAATACTAGAAATATTGAAAGTTGCATCAATAATTTAGTTGACTTTTCACTTGTTTCATCTAACATATTCTCTGTTGTATTTAAATGTGCAAGTAACTCATATACAAATTCATTATTTTTTGCAGTATGCACTAAACTCTCACGTGACTTGTAAACACCAAGTTTTTTAAATACTAATCTATCATATTCATTTTCTGTAATGATATTATCATCAGCTAAGTCTTTACTATAGTGAATATCAGTAGTAGCTCCACCAATATCTATTACGATAAAAGGATCAGCAACATCTAATTTTGTATGTATTAAGGGTAATGATTTATTAACAATATACGGTGTTGAAAATATTTGATTTGATGTAAGTTCATATAATCTTTTTATATCTTCTTTACCCATGATATCTGCTTGGTATAAGTTTGTAAGATATTCTTTTAAATCATCTTCAACCATTTTTAGTTTGTTATCAATGATATTTGGTAAAAGTATAATATTTGGCAAATTTTCTTTTAAATAATCATGTTGTGTTACACTACCAACATATACTATATTTGAATACTTTAATTTTGCAAGATAATCAATAAGAGTTTGATCATATACGTTCTCTACACTATCAATAGCACCTACAACAATAACTACATCTAACATCTCTGAAGGAATTGGATATGAATTAATTTGAGAATATACTACTGTTTCAATGATATTAATTCCTGAATTATAAGCAATATTTGAAGCATATTTTAAAGAAAAAGATTCAGTAAGACCAATAATCAGTGTACTTAGACCACCATTTGCAGAACTACAAATTTGTATATCTTCTTTAGGACACCCCTTAAGATCATCTCCACATTTAAATAGTAAATCATCATAGATATCTTTATCAAAATTTCTAAAGTGATGAGATATTTTATCTTGTGTAGCAACCTTGAAATATGTACTACCTACATCAATTAACATTTTTGAATTATTCATTATAACATTACTCCAATATCTTTAATGATTTGATTTACAACTGAATCTGTATTTGCCCCAAGATTTAGTTTTGATTGTTCATATTTAAAACTCTTATCAGAAATAGGAAGTTTTCCTTTTTTGTAAATTCTAATATTACTTTGTTTATCTCTTACAGTGATAAGTTCATTATTGTTTATGATATGAGGAGAGAAAGGAACATCAATAATTCCATTTTTAATAGAGTTAAATACTTTTCTCCATAATGTATCTGCTTTGTCATTGAAGATTGCTTCAAATATTTCATCTACTTGATTTGTAAGATTTTCTTCCTCTTCTTCATCAACAAAACTCGGAATCCCTTGTAACATATTAAGTGTGTATTGAACATTTGCAACAGCTTGTGCATTGTCTTCCTTAGTTGGTATTCCAAAAGCTTCAGCTCTTGTTTTAGTGATGATTTTATCAGCGCCTACCATTTTAGCTATCATAGCTCCAGCATCAATTAATGAGTCTGATTTAAATTTATCTCTAGGGAATGCTCCCATCCATTGATGATACACTAAATTTATTGTTGCATCAGTTACACCAATTTTATGTGCGTATTTAGTAGCAAGTTTTCTTAAGACTTTTGAAGTCACTAAATCTTGATTTAAAGAACCAGTTTGAGCAAAAGAAACAGAGAACGATTTTACACCTTCTTCTAAAGATAACATCATCTCTGCAATTTGTATAACAATAGTAATACAAGGTGGCACTAAAGTAGCAGTTAATGGTCCAAATGATTCTCTATTTATTGGCTCATTAATTGTAGAATATTTAGCACATACTCTTTCTACATGTTTCCAGTATAAAAAGGCTTTATCTTGCGGAAAGTTTTTAGAGTATGGAAGGATATAAGTAATAGGTCCACCCTCAATCTCAAACACTCCACTCGCAATTGCAAGCTCTATAAGAAGTCTAGCATCAGGAGTACCATGTCTTAGGCTCACTGGTGTATCAAAATGAGTTACCATCTTTCTAGTTGTTCTATATCCATGATTAACAAGAGGATAACCATTTAAAAGATCTGTTTCAGTTTCTTCAGAAAGACGTAACATCTTAGCCGCACTTCCATAGTCATTAAGTCTTGTATGTGAATCAATAGTCATAGGTAAAACATCAACTACAGGAGAAAACTGTTCATATAAGGCGTGCATTTTATCGTAAGTAGGAAATCCACCACGAGGTTGAACTAATGTTTTCCCTTTATTGTTTTTAAACGCATGTGAAATAAAAAGGTTTTTACTAGCATTTTTTACAAACTCTTCAGCTTCTGCAAAATCAAAGTTGTCTACATATTCATTTGAAAGAATTATCTCTCTATCTCTTTGTAATAAACTCATTATTTACTTCCTCCAAACTTATTTTGGACAAAGTCATGTAAAGTATCGAGACCTTCCATCAAATCTTTTTGATGAAAAACTAGGTCAAAGCCATATCCTTCAAACTGAGGTACAATTTGACTCTCAGTTCCTTCTCCAACACTTAGGTTTCCACCAATAACAAATACTACATCATCAAGTTTATACTTATCTTTTAATACTAAAAGATCTCGACACCAACCTTCTGCTTCACCATTTAATGACGAAATTAAAAGAACTTTAGAGTCTGTTTCAATAACAGCATCAATGAATTCTTCCAAATAAGTATTTACACCTAAATTAAATACTTCATACCCTCTACTTTGTAATGAAATATCTATTAGTCTATTTGCAACCACATGGATATCATTCCCTACTACACCTATAACAACTTTCATATTGCCTCTTATCATATTTAAAATTACGCGATTATATCCTAAAAGTGTTGATAAATAGATTTTAAGTAAATTTCTTAATTATAAACAACACAGTGCGACTAAGTTGCATTTAAGAGCTTATTATATAGAATTCCTCAATTTTACATCTAACCTGTATGGATGGAATATGATTGAAGTGAAGTTTTAATACAAAACAATAAATAGTACTATATTGTATAATTTTTACACAATAGTTTTATATACTTATGTATTATTTTAGTATATACTTTTCTTAATCAGTTAAAATAAATAATTTCGAATAAGGACAACATATGAAAAAAATATATATGAGTACAATTGCAGCAGCAATATTATCAACTGGTGCAATGGCAGAAAGTAAAACAATTAAGGAGGCATTTGAAAATGGTAAAGTTAGTGGAGATATTTCAGTATTTTCTGAAAATGTAAATGCTAGTGGTTCAACAGCTGACTCAGGTTTTACTGTTGGTTCAATTGGTATTAACTATGAAACAGATTCTGTAAATGGATTTACAGCAGCAGTTGGGTTTAGAGCAAATCATGAATTTACTGAAAAAGAAGAAGGTGATTTTGATAATACAGCGCCTGATTCTGCTTTAAATACGGCTAACATCTCATATACTACAGATAAAGCAAATATCAAAGTTGGTAGACAAGAGATTGATTTAGAATGGATTGGTGATTTTCATGAAGCTGTGGTTACTGAATTAACTTATGTACCGGACACTACAATTACAATTGGTCATACAGAAAGATGGATGGCTGCTGATTCTGATACTGCTTTAGAAAATATGGCTGAAATAGGTCTTAATAATAATGGTGCTACTTTTGTTGATGCTAAATATGAAGGAATTAAAAATATAGTTTTAAATCCTTATTTTATAAATATGCAAGATACTTATAATGCATATGGACTTAAAGCTACTTCAAGTATTTCTGGTATTGATATTACTGCTCACTATGCTGCTACAAGTGAAGATATATCTGGGACAGAAGATGGTTCAATTGCTCACTTAGAAATTGGAACTACAGTTTCTAATATTACTTTAGCTGCTGGGTATGTAACAACGGATAAAGAGGGTGGAGCTGGTTCTATGGCTACAGGAAGTTATACAATAGGCGATAATATTGATCCTTTTGAAGATGGTGGAGATATTTATGGTACAGATGCAGATACATTCTACGTAAGTGCATCAACTGAAATTTCATCTGTATCTTTAAGTGCTTTCTACGGTACTACTGAATCTGGTACAGCTAATGATGACAATTCAGAAATTGTTTTAACAGCTGGTACTACAATTGCTGAAGATTTAGCTTTAAATGTATTATTTTCTTCTATCGATGCACAAAATAGTACAGATGATAAAGATAAAATAACATTAATGGCTACATACTCATTTTAATTTATAAAGAAAGATATTAATATCTTTCTTTATTTATAACTTATTCTTTTACCTCAAAAACTTTTATTTAATAAAAAATATTGTAGCATACGATAAATTTTTATTAAGGATTTTCAATGAAATCATATACAGCAGATATCTGTGACAAATACCCAAACGATGTACAAATACTTAATCCAAACTACCAATCTTTTGGTGGAGTTTCTATGTGTCAGGGAACAATTACTACTATTAAATTATTTGAAGATAACAAAGCTTTAGTTGAACTATTAAGAGATACCAATGGTGAAGGTAAAATTTGTGTTGTTGATGTTGTAGGTAACTATTGTGCAGTTGTAGGAGAAACACTTATGAACTATGCATATAAGAATAATTGGAAAGGTATTATTATTAATGGTTATGTAAGAGATACACATGAAACATTACAAATACCTGTTGGTTTATGGGCAATAGGAACATATCCATACAAAAGTCAAAAAAAGCATGATGCTATTTTAGATGAGACTTTAGAATTTGGGAGTGTTACATTTAATGTAGGCGAATTCATCTATGCAGATAATGATGGGATAATTGTTACTAAAACAAATCTAGAATAAACATCTAATCTTAATCTAGCTATAATCCCAAAATAAACATATAGAAACTTGGGATTAATTAATGCAACTTTTAACAAATAAAAATATACTTGTAGCGTGTACAGGTAGTATTGCTGTATATAAAACTTTAGAACTTATAAGACTTTATGTTAAAGCAGGAGCAAATGTTAAAGTCATTTTAACGAAAAGTGCAAAACAATTTGTTACACCTCTTGCCTTTGAAACAATATCTCAAAATAATATATTAGATGACACTAATCAAAACTGGAATAAAAACAGTATCGATAACCATATTTCTATAGGAAAGTGGGCAGATATATTTGTAATTGCCCCTGCAACAGCAAATACAATCAACAAACTTGCTCATGGTATTGCAGATAATATACTACTTGAAACTGCTATTGCATACCCTCGTATAAAACTATTATGCCCAGCTGCAAACACAAATATGATAAATAATCATATTACAAAAGAAAGTTTAAAAACACTTAAACTTTGTAATTTTAAAATCATTCAATCTCAAGTCAAAGAGTTAGCATGTAGAGATGTAGGAAATGGAGCGATGGCTGATATCGAAGATATTTATCATGCAACACTTAAAGAACTTTTAACAGATAGTTACTGGTTAGATAGAAAAGTTGTTTTAACAGGTGGTGGTACTATTGAAAAAATTGATGATGTTAGATACCTAAGTAACTTCAGCAGTGGAAAAATGGCTGCAAATTTAGCTACTGCTTTATATTATAAAGGTGCTGATGTTTGTTTAATTACAACACAACATTTAAATATACCTAAAGAGATACATACAATTGATATAAAAAGTACTAATGATATGTTTGAATATACGCAAAGTAGTATAGAGAACGCAAAAAAAGGAAAAATGTCATCGGCTACAGATATGAATCAAAGTGAGATGGAATTAATTCAAAAAAAACCATATTTTTTTAGTGTTGCAGCGGTGAGTGATTATGTACCAAGTTTTCCTCAAAATGGGAAATTGAAAAAAACAAATATTGGTGAAACATGGGAATTGCAGTTAAAGAAAAATACTGATATATTAGATTCTGTTGATAAAAAAGGGATTTATACTATTGGATTCAAAGCAGAGTTAGATGAAACTGTAGCTCAAAAGAATGCTAAAGATATGTTAATAAAGAAAAAAATTGATGCTGTTTGTTTAAACTTTATTGATAAAGAAAATAACTTTGGTGCCAATACAAATGAAATAGATCTTATTACTAAAAATTCTACAGTAAATCTAGAAAAAGATACAAAACTCAATATCTCATTTAAAATACTAAAACAATTAAAAGAGCAATTCGGTGAGTAACCTAACGATACCCTCTCATATAGCCATAATTATGGATGGCAATGGACGATGGGCAAAAGAAAAAGGTCTTAATAGAACAGCTGGTCATGAAGAAGGTGCAAAAACTGTACGAAATATCACTATTCACTGTAGTAAAATAGGGGTGAAATATTTAACACTTTATGCATTTAGTACAGAAAACTGGTCTCGACCAAAACTAGAAGTTGAATTTTTAATGAAACTTTTAGAGAGATACTTTAAAAGTGAATTACCAATCTACCTTGCAAACAACGTTCAATTTAAAGCAATCGGTAATTTGAGTAGATTTTCTAAAAAACTCCAAAATATTATCAAAGATACAGAGGAGAAAACTTCCTCTTGTACAGGAATGACTCAAATCCTAGCTTTAAATTATGGAAGCCGTGATGAGATTACTCGAGCTGTACAAAAAATCCAAAAAAATAATATAGAAATCACAGAAGAGAATATAGGAAAATCTTTAGATACATCTGGAATTGATGATGTAGATTTGCTAATTAGAACAAGTGGAGAGATCAGAATTTCAAACTATTTATTATGGCAAATTGCTTATGCTGAAATGTTTTTTACTAAAACATATTGGCCAGAATTTAATACAAATGAACTCGATGATATAATCTCTGATTTCCATAAAAGAGAAAGACGATTTGGTGGCATTTGAAACTATATTTATAATATTATTAGGAATGATAATTGGTAGTTTCTTAAATGTTTTAATTTATCGTTTACCTTTAGGGATATCTTTATTAAATCCTAAAAGATCTGTATGTACAAAATGTAATAAAACAATTTATTGGTATGAAAATATACCTATAATCTCTTTTCTTTTTTTACGAGGCAAATGTTCATCATGCCAGAATAAAATCTCGATACAATATCCTTTCGTTGAGATATTAACTTCACTTGTGACAGTATTACTTTATAATGAAATAGGATTATCAATCGAATTTTATCTTATTACTTTGATATTTTATGTATTGATTACTTTATCTTTCATAGATTTAAAATATAAAGCAGTTCCATCTTCATTACTTATCTTATTAACAATTATCACACTTTTTTATATAATAAGTATGAAAATTGAACACTTGTCAATGTTTTTTATATTTGCAGGTGGTATTGTAATACTTGAACTTTTCGTTACTTATTACATACAAAATATTAAGGCATATCTATTAAAAGACAATTCATTAAAAGATCAAAAAGCATTAGGAGAAGGAGATATTCCTATTGTTGCACTCATTGGTGGTTTAGTAGGTTTAAAATTTGGAATAATTGCTATATTTTTATCAGCTATTTTAGCTATAATTCCATCTATTATAAATAAAATGTTAAATAAAGAGATAGAGACTCCATTTATTCCCTATTTATCTTTAGGCCTTTTTATCACATTTACAAATAAAGATACGTTAACTAAAATTTTGGAAGGATTAAATATAGTATGAAATTATTAAAAAAGTATTTACTTCTTAATTATTCGGAAACATTTTTTCCTATTTTTCTTACTTTGTATACAATTACGTCTATCATCTTTCTTGTAAAAATAGCATCACTTACTTCTATTATACAAATTAACTTTCTTGAATTATTAGAACTATACTCATACTCTGTACCAAAAATACTATTTTATACTTTACCAATATCCGTATTTGTATCTTTAGTATTAACATTAAGTAAATTATCAAGTGAATATGAACTCATTGTAATCACTAGTTTTGGATTAAACCCAATAAAAATTTTAAAACTTATAATTCCTACAATTTTATTATCAACTATTTTACTTCTATTATTATCTTTAGTTCTTATGCCTAAAGCAGATTATATGAGAGAAACCTTTTTACAAAATAAAAAAACAGAAGCACAATTTAATATTAAAGCAAGTGAATATGGACAAGCCTTTGGTAAATGGCTTATTTATGTAAATGAAGAAGATAAAGGAATATATAAAGATATTGTTTTATTTCAACAAGCAAACGAAAAAGACACCTTTATAATATCAAAATATGCAACTATGAATAATGATGGCAGTTCATTAAGTATGAATTTAGATACAGGGAAAGCAGTTAATTTTACAGAAAATGTAAATCAGATAGATTTTAAAAAAATGGTGATTAATAACGAGTTAAAATCATCTGCTAATATAAATACACTTGATGATCTTATTTTATATTGGAAAGATATGATGATTAGTAAAGGAAAAGCAGCTGAATTCTCTTTTGCTATTTTATCTTCGACATTTCCTTTATTATCTATTTTATTCATCATTTATATAGGTTATTATAACCCAAGATACGAAAAAAACCATTCAACATTATTGGCTATTGCATTTACAACAATTTTTCTAATATTATCGCATAGAGTATCAAAAGAATTAGGTTTGATTACGTTAGCTATTATCCCTAGTATATGGGTTATTATAAGTTTATTTATTTATAATTTTAAAGTCAAAGCACATTACTAAGATAATAAATTGAAAATTAAGATTACACTTTGTTATGATGGTACAACATTTAATGGCTCTCAAATACAGCCTGATTTTCCAACTATACAGTCAAAACTATCAGAGGTTTTAAACCTAGTAAATATAAATACACTATTAGACTTTAGTGGAAGAACAGATAAGGGAGTACACGCCTTTAAACAGGTAGTGTCATGTAATATACCAAGTTTTTGGACGGACTTAACAAAACTTCAAGAAGTACTCAATAAACAACTTCCAACTTCTATTCAAATAAGAAATATTCAAAAAGTAAATGACGATTTTCATGCTCGATTCAGTGCAAAAAAACGGGAATATCGATATCTCATAAGCGGAAAAAAACTAACACCATTTAATGCCAATTATATCAGTTATTATCAAGATATAAATGAAGAGGAAATTAACAATGCAATACAACTTTTTGTAGGTATCCATGACTTTGAATTCTTTAGTAAAAAGGGAAGTGATCCTCATTCAACAGTAAGAGAAATATACGGTATTAATTTTTATAAACATAAAGATATTTTTGTACTAAATTTTAAAGCCAACTCATACTTAAGAAGTCAGATTAGGATGATAGTTGATTTTATAATGAAAGTTTCTAGTGGAAAATTAAGCTTAGATGATTTAAAAGAACAGTTAGATAGAAAAAAACTAATATCATGGACATTAGCCCCATCTAATGGATTATATTTAAGTAAAATACACTATTAGTATATTTTACAGTCTTTGAGGCATCTCATCTTTAAAAGCAATTTTTTCTGCATTTTCAAGAATCTCCATTGCCCCATCGTTAATCATAATCTCTGATAATTCCAAACCTAAATTTTCACAATCATTTAAATTTTTACTAATAGATTTTTGTAAAATATTTGTACCATCTGGATAACCAATCATACATTGTAATGTAATCATATCATTTGTTATTGTTGCATTACATGCAACTGGTGCAGAACATCCAGCACCTATTTTCGAGATAAACTCTCTTTCAGCTTTTGTACAAATAAATGTATTTTCATCATTCACACTCATTGCAATTTCTCTTATTTTAGCATTATTAGAAACAATTTCAATACCAAGTGCAGCTTGTCCCATAGGTGGAATCATCATATCTAAAGGTAATTTTTGAGTAAAAGGTATATCTTTTAATAAATCAAGTCTATTCAACCCAATCCACGCTAAAATAATAGCGTCATATTGACCTTCCGATAATTTTCGTAAACGTGTATTTACATTTCCTCTTAAATCCTTTACTTTAAGATCTGGTCTTTTAGAGAGAAGTTGCATACGTCTTCTAAGACTTGTAGTACCTACTACAGCACCTTTTGGTAAGTCTTCTAATGATTTGTATGTATGAGATAAAAAAACATCACTTTGATCTTGTCTTGTTGTTATAGAAACTAACTCCAAACCTTCTGGAATATAAGTTGGAACATCTTTTAAACTGTGAACTGCCAAATCAGCATTTCCTGCTAACATCTCATCTTCAAGTTCTTTTGTAAAGTGACCTTTTCCACCTACTAAAGCAAGTGGTTTATCTAAAATTTTATCACCTTTACTTACTATTTTATTTAATTCAACAGTGACCTCTGGAAATGATGATTCAATTCTACCTTTGATATGATATGCTTGCCATAATGCTAAGTCGCTTGCTCTTGTTGCTATAATAATTTTATTCATTTATTTACCTATTCTATTTTAAATATTTTTCGTATTGCATTCTTGATCTATCTATTTCACCATCAAGAAATAATGTTGGTGTACCACTTACAAAAGCTTCATCAGACATTTTCATATCATGTTGTAATTGTTCTTCAAGTTTAGGGTTATTTATTTGTTCCATAGTGATATTTGTTTTAAAAGTTTTATTAAAATAATCTAATGCTTTTTGATTATCTTTTTCTTTATAACCATCATAAAAATTACCAAAATTTGTTGTATAAATTTTATAATCAACATCTTTGATACCCAGTTGTGTTGCTATCATAGAAGCTTTAGATAACGTCCTAGCAGTTGGATGCATATCTAAAGGCAAATGATAATAATATAATGCTATTTTTTCTGGATTGTCCATTACATTTTTAATAATAAAAGGTACTTCATCTAAACATATTGGACATAAAGGATCAGAAAATAAAACTAAAGTATGTTTTGCATTTTTATTACCTGCAATTAGATGCTTTTTATCAAAATACTTTTCACTTAATTTTGGATACATCATATCTTTAAATGTTCTTTTTGTTTTAGCATTTATTAATTCAGGAGTGATAAGTGCACCATTTGTAAATAATGTATCTTTTTGTGTTAATTGTTTCCCTTTTACAGTAAATGTTAAATTAAAAACATACCCATACCAACCATCTTGTTTTAAATCTTTTTTTAAAATAATAGAGATATCATTTAATTCTATGTTTTGTCTTTTTAAAATACTTGAAATTTTTCTCTTTTCATATTTTAAAATATTATCATCAATTTTTTGATTTCCAAATAAGCTAATGCTTAAGAGTGTTGTTATCATCAATAACTTCAACGTCAATGATTTCATCTGAATTCCTTTTATAATTTGAATTGTTTGTATTTTTTGTGTTCGTATTAGTAAATCTGCTTGCATCATATCCAAAATCAGTTGCACTAAAATTTGTAGAATATGTTGTTCTATTTGTAGGTGTTTTAAATTTAAATACTTTACTTAGTAGAACAACAAGAAAAGAAAATTGCATTAATAGTCCCATCATATCTGTAAAAAATCCAGGAACAATAAGAAGTATAGCGCCTAGTGCTTTTCCTACATTAGTTTTAATAAATTCTTCTTGTGTAATATGACCTGAACGTGCTTTTGTGATACTTTCCATAAGAGACAGTTTAAAATTTCTTAGAATAAAAATACCTATGATTGCTGTTACTAAAATTCCGAGAAATGTGTTAAGCCCACCAATTTCTCCTGCTATTGAGGATGAAATCATCACTTCTAAAAATAAATATATAAAAAAATAAATCATAAAACTCCTTTACTTATTGCTTATTTCTAAGAATAGATTTTTCTAAATGGTACAAATCATAGCGAATGGATTTAAAATTTTCACTTATGTCTATATCTATTAATTTTGTAAATTCCTCTAGTACTCTTGCACTTTCTTGTGCTCTTTTAAAATTTGCAATTAAAATAGATTGTAAATCAGTCCTATTTTGTTCTGATTGTGTAGAAGTTTTTAAAACGTCATTTTGGATATCACGAGAATTTAATAACTCTTCATAAAGTGCTATTCTAGAATTATGTCTTAATGATTTTAACTTGGTAGCTATTGTTTTATCGTTAAAAATGTACCGATAAATATCTTCAACAACTCGTATACCTTCTCTGAGACGATTTAAATTTGCGTCTAAAAGACGCAAATTATCTTTAGTCATCTTTGCTATTAAAAGCAGCGAAGATTTGTAGTAATGAGATAAATAGATTTAAAAAATCAAGGTATAAAGCAATTGCAGCTTCAATTGGAGTTGAGAAACCACCTTTGATAATTTGTTGAGTATCATACAAGATAAATGCACTAAATACTAATGCACCAACCATTGCAATACCTAATTGTAATAATGGTGAACCAATGAAAATATTACTAATTGAACCTACAATTAGTATAATTACTGCAATCATTAACATTTTTCCCATATTTGAGTAGTCTTTTTTAGTAGTTAAAGCAAACATTGAGATACCACCAAATGCTACTGATGTCATCAAGAATGCTTGTGCTACAATTGATGCTCCAGCTGGCATATTAAATATACTACTTAACAAAGGAGTTATTGTTAATCCACTTACAAAAGTAAATGCAAATAATACAACTAAATTTATTCCTGGTTTATCTTTAACCGCATAAATTCCAAATAGTAATGCGAATTCTAGAATAACTAATCCCCAGTACCAGCTAGATATAACACTAACCATTCCTAAACCAATATAAGCACCAGCAGTAGCTGCTAGTAATGAACTAGCAAATAATTGATAAGTAGTTCTTAAAAAAGCCATAACATCAGTTGGTGCCGATTGTTGCTCACGTGATGATGTATATGCCTCATCTTTTTGTGATTGACTTGAATTATTACTATCAGATAAATAATCTCTGTTGTACATTAATGTTCCTTTTAATTTTATAGTATGATTTTATAGTTATTTTCTTAAAATTATCTTTAAATATCATAATTAACATTTACTATTTAATATCTTCATTTTATTTTATACTTATTCTAAACTTCTTTAGCTATAATATTTCTAAATTTAAAGATGTAAAATACTTAAAGACCATTAACTATTTAGGAGACAAATATAATGTTAGACGTAGTAGAGATTCAAAAAATACTTCCACATAGATATCCATTTTTACTTGTAGATAAAGTAACAGAAATGACAGAAGGTGATAATATAATTGCTTACAAAAATATTTCAATCAGTGAACCAGTTTTCCAAGGACATTTCCCTGGTCATCCAATTTACCCTGGTGTTATGATTTTAGAAGGAATGGCTCAAGCGGGTGGAATCTTAGCTCTTAAAAGTTCAGGATTAACAGATGAAGAGATTAAACAAAAAGTTATCTACTTTATGAGTATTGATGGTGCTAAGTTTAGAAGTCCAGTTAAACCAGGTGATAAACTTGAATACAGAATTTCAGTATTAAAATTAAGAAAAAATCTTATTGTACTTGATGGTAAAGCTTATGTTGATGATACTTTAGTAAGTGAAGCCCAACTAAAAGCAATGGTTGTAGATAAGTAAAATCATGAGTATTCATCACACAGCAATCATTGAAGATGGTGCAATTATAGCAGATGATGTTACGATAGGTGCATTTACAATCATTGGTTCAAATGTAGTAATTGGCAAAGGTACAACAGTATCGAGCCATACTCTAATTTCTGGAAATACAACTATTGGTGAAAATAATAATATATATTCACATGCTGTTTTAGGTACTGATCCCCAAGACCTTAAATTTAATGGAGAGGAAACTTTTCTTATTATAGGAAATAACAATACTATTCGTGAACATACTTTTATAAATACAGGAACTGAAGGTGGTGGTTCTAAAACTATTATCGGTAATAATAATCTTATAATGGGTCATGTACACATGGGTCATGATTGTATTATAGAAGATAATATTGTAATTGCTAATTCAACAGTATTAGCTGGTCATGTAGAGATTGCTAGTAATGCAATTATCGGTGGAATTAGTGCAGTACATCAATTTTGTAAAGTTGGTGAATTTGCTATGTTAGGTGGTGGTTCTATAGTAGTTCAAGATATTCCACCATATTGTATTTGTGAAGGAAATAGAGCTTCATTAAGAGGTCTTAATATCAATGGATTAAGAAGAAACCTTGAAAATAGAGAAGATATCAGTCAAATAAAAAAAGCCTATAAAAGTCTTTTTGAATCGGGTAATCCATTATCAGAAAGTGCAAGCGAACTAGTTAAAAGTTCAGAAAATAAATATGTAAAAACATTAGCTCAATTTGTATTAGATACAAAAAGAGGAATACCTTTTACAAGAAAGTAATAAAGAATGAAAAAAGAAAAACTAATATGTGATTTTTGTGGTATTGATGATAGTATTGAAAATCCAGTAATAGCTGGTGAAAATGCTAAAATTTGTCAATCGTGTGCAAAATCAGCTTATGAGATAATAGAAAAACATAAAAGTGAAGCATCTGATTCGAATGAATTAACAAACACTTCGGATAAAGATGTTAAACAAAATATATTAACTCCTAAAGAACTAAAAACAATTTTAGACGAATATGTAATAGGTCAAGAAAGAGCAAAAAAAGTTTTAAGTGTTGCTGTATATAATCATTATAAACGTATATTCAAACAAGGTGAAAGTGAAGATATTACAGAGTTAACAAAATCTAATGTTTTATTAATTGGTCCTACAGGAAGTGGTAAAACTTTATTAGCACAAACAATTTCAAAATATCTTGATGTTCCTCTTGCCATTGCAGATGCTACAAGTTTAACAGAAGCTGGTTATGTAGGTGATGATGTGGAGAATGTTGTAACTCGACTTATCCAAGCTGCTGATGGTGATATCAAAAAAGCTGAACAAGGTATTATTTTTATTGATGAAATTGATAAAATTGCACGAATGAGTGAAAATAGAAGTATCACTAGAGATGTAAGTGGAGAAGGTGTTCAACAGGCTCTTCTTAAAATTGTTGAAGGTAGTCAGATCAATGTTCCTCCTAAAGGTGGAAGAAAACATCCTGGTCAAGACTCATTACAACTTGATACAACAAATGTATTATTTATTTGTGGTGGTGCTTTTGATGGTATGAAAGATATTATTGGGAAAAGAGAAGGTGGAAACATCTTAGGTTTTAATCAAGAGAAAAAAACTAAAGTTGAACAAGACAATATAATGGAAAAAATTGAAGCTGATGATTTAGTTAAATATGGTTTAATCCCAGAGTTAATAGGTCGACTTCATATGACAGCAATTCTAGAAGAGATTGATGAAGATGCAATGATTCATATTTTAAAAGAACCAAAAAATTCTTTGGTAAAACAATATACTAAGCTTTTTGCTATGGATGATGTAAATCTAGAATTTGATGATAAATCACTTGTTGCAATTGCTAAAGCAGCAATTGATAGAAAAACAGGTGCAAGAGGCCTACGATCTATTTTAGAAGATATTATGTTAGATGTTATGTACGAATTACCTGAATATAAAGGTAAAACAGTTACTATAACGGAAGATGTTGTAAATAAAACAAAACTACCAAAAGTAGTATAAAAAGGTATAAGAATGATTTTTGATAAGTTTATTGGTTGGTTTTCAAGTGATATGGCAATAGATCTTGGTACTGCAAATACTATTGTGTCTGTTAAAGGTAAAGGTATCATCATAAATGAGCCTTCTGTTGTAGCAGTACAACACGATAGATATGGAAGAGATAAAATTCTTGCAGTTGGTAAAGAAGCAAAACAGATGATTGGTAAAACTCCTGTAAATATACAAGCAGTTAGACCTATGAAAGATGGTGTTATTGCTGATTTTGAAATGACTGAAAGAATGATTAGATACTTCATTGAAAAAGCACATGGAAGAAAATCATTTCTTAGACCAAGAATTATTATTTGTATCCCTCATGGAATTACTCAAGTTGAGAGAAAAGCCGTAAGAGAATCTGCATTAAGTGCAGGAGCAAGAGAAGTTTATCTTGTAGAAGAACCAATGGCAGCAGCTATTGGAGCAGGAATTCCTGTTAGTAGTCCAAATGGTTATGTTGTTGTTGATATTGGTGGAGGAACAACAGAAATTGGTGTTACTTCGCTGGGTGGTTTGGTACTTAGTAAATCAATTAAAGTAGCCGGTGATAGATTTGATAAATCAATTGTAGATTATGTTAGACAAAACTTCAATCTTTACATAGGGGAAAGAACTGCTGAAAATATTAAACTTGATATTGGTACAGCAATTAAACAAACGAAAGATACTACAATCAAAGTAAAAGGTAGAGATAGTTCTGGATTATTGACTACTATTGAACTAACTAGTGAAGGTGTTAGAACAGCTTTACATGAACCATTAAAAGAGATTTCTCTTGCAGTTAGACAAGTACTTGAAGAGATGCCGCCTGATTTAGCTGGTGATGTTGTTGATAATGGTGTTGTATTAACTGGTGGTGGAGCTTTAATTAGAGGTTTAGATAAATATCTTACAAGTGATATCAAACTTCCTGTACGTGTTGCAGATGAACCATTATTAGCTGTTGCTTACGGTACAAGCAAAACTTTAGATGAAGAGTCATTACTTAGATTAATATCGAATGAATAAAAAGTTTACACTTTTTTTAATAATACTAACTATTGGTATTTTATACATTTTTAACATAGAAAGAGTTATTCAACATAAACTTTCTGTGTTAAATAAATCAATACAATCTACATACATAAATTTTTTTGTATCTATTAATTCTTCATTAGATAAATACTTAAATCAACTAGACTATATCACTCAACTTAAAACCTCAAATGAAACTCATTTAAAATACAAACTGTTGTATGATACAAAAGTAAGTGAATTAGCAGAATTAAATCAAAATCTTAAAATTATGGATTCATATCAATCTGATCTGAAATTGGATAAAGTAAAAGTTTTATCTTATTATAAATTTAATGATTACTCACGTGTTATTATCGATAAAGAAGATTTAAACACTTCTAAAATATATTCACTTATTACTTTAGACGGGTTTAGTGCAGGAATTGTTTTAAATAAAAATGATATATCAATTGCATATTTAAATGCAAATGATCGGTGTAATTACACTGTATTTATAGGAAAGAACAAAGTTCCCGGTATTAGTAGTGGTATTATGCAAGATGGTAAAATGTTAATAAAATATGTACCAATCTGGCAAAATGTTGCTATTGGAGATGAAGTTATAACTAGTAGTATGGATAGTATCTTTCCATTTGGGATAAAAGTAGGAAAAGTTACCGATATTAGTATTAAAGATAATATTCAAGAGGTGATGATCTTACCGTATGCAAATACCTTAGGGAATAGAGACTATTATTTATATGATAACTCTAAACCAAAAGAGGTTAATAAGAAGCCATAATCTTATCAACACTCTCCCAAGATAATTCTTGGTCTTCTTTTTTGAACATATTAAATATATAACGAGCAAACATATCTGTTTCAATATTCACATTACTATTTATCATATATGTATTAAATAAAGTGTTTTCAATTGTGTGAGGAATAATAGTAAGTCGAAATGAATCTTTAAATACTTCATTAACAGTCAAACTTATTCCATCTACTGTTATTGATCCTTTAGAAATCACATATCGCATATACTCTTTTGGTATAGAGATAAAAAAATCCGTTGAATTACCATTTTGAATAATATTCGTAATTTTACCAATACAATCAACATGTCCTTGAACTATATGACCTTCAAATCGATCACCCATCATCATAGCGGGTTCCATATGTACTTTTCCAGTATAATTTTCCATAGCTAATGTAGATTGAGATTCAGGAGATAGCTCTACAGAGAATTTATCATCATAGACTTTAATTGCAGTTAAACATGCACCATTTATAGCAATACTATCACCAATTTTTGGTTGATAGTTAGCTTTTACTGTTAATATATTATCTGAGAAGTTATCAACTTCTGCCATTTCTCTTATAAGTCCTGTAAACATAAATGGATTATACCATAACTTTTATTTAAGTAAAAAATTGTAAACTACTTTCCAAATAAAGGCATTAATATAAAAACTTTTTCAATGATTATCTTTACATTATTTATGATAGGTTGTGCTCCAAAACAACCTATTAAATCAATGAGTTCTACAATAATAATAAAAACACCTACTATGAAATATTATGATAAGGGGTTTATATTTTATTATGAAGACTATATAAAATTACAATTACTCAATATAGGTAAAATAGTCTTAGATTTGGAGATATATCCAAATAAAGTATGTAAAAGTACATTTAAGTGTGTTAGTTCTCAAAATTTTAATAAAGAATATCTACATGGAACTTATAATGATGATTTTTTATATAAATTATTTCAAAGAAAAAAGATCAACTACAGAGATAAAAAAAATAATATATTAATAAAAGTAAAATAAAGGAATAGAATGAATAAATTTGTTGGGGCACATGTAAGTGCAAGTGGAGGAGTACAAAATGCTCCATTAAATGCGATAGCAATTGGTGCACGTGCATTTGCATTATTTACAAAAAATCAAAAAAGATGGGAAGCAAAAGATTTTGAAACTAAAACACTAGATGCTTGGTTTAAAAATCTTGAAGAGAGTAAGATTTTACCTAAACATATTTTACCTCATGATAGTTATCTTATAAATTTAGGAAACCCTGATGATGAAAAACTTGAAAAGTCTAGAAATGCGTTTATTGATGAATTAGAAAGATGTGACATATTAGGTTTAGACAGATTGAATTTTCATCCAGGGAGCCATCTTCAAAAATTTGGTAAAAAAGATCCTGAATATAATGAAAAAATACATTATGCTGAACTTGAATGTTTAGATTTAATTGCCGAATCAATAAACTTTGCATTAGACAAAACAAAAAATGTAAAAGCTGTTATAGAAAATACAGCAGGTCAAGGTACAAATCTTGGATATAAATTTGAGCATTTAGAATATATTATCGACAGAGTTGAAGATAAAAGCAGAATTGGAGTATGTATTGATACTTGCCATATGTTCACAGCTGGTTATGATATACGAACAAAAGAGGCTTATGATAAAACATGGAATGAATTTGATAAGATTGTAGGTCGAGAATTTTTAATGGGAATGCATATAAATGATTCAAAACCAGCACTAGGAAGTCGAGTAGATAGACATCACAGTTTAGGTGAAGGAGAGATAGGTTGGGATGCATTTGAATATATTATGAATGATTCTAGAATGGATGATATACCATTAGTTCTTGAAACAATAGATGAAACAATTTGGGATAAAGAGATAAAAGAGTTGTATAATTTAATTAAAAACTAAATTATACAAGGTATTTTTTAAGCGAAACTACCAAGTGACATTAATCGATTATATCGATTTTCGTCTCTTTCTTCTTTAGAAAGTTTTTGTAATTCTTCTACTTGATTTAAGAAATAATCACCTAAAACAGAGATTGCTTCTTTTTTATTTCTATGAGCACCAATTAATGGTTCATTAATTACATCATCAATTAAATTTGATTCTAATAAGTTACTTGAAGTTATTTTAAGCGCACTTGTTGCTGTTTCTACCATATCTTGGTTTTTCCATAAAATACTAGCACAACCTTCTGGTGAAATTACAGAATAAACACTATATCTCATCATGGCTAACTTATCACCAACTGAAATAGCTAATGCTCCACCAGAACCACCTTCTCCAATAACTACAGATATAATAATAGTATCTAAGTCACTAAGCTCAAATAAGTTTCTAGCAATTGCTTCACTTTGAGATCTCTCTTCAGCACCAATACCTGGATATGCACCCGGAGTATCTACTAAGAAAAGAATAGGTAAATTAAATTTTTCAGCTAGTTTAGCAGCTCTTAAAGCTTTTCTATAACCTTCAGGATTTGGCATACCAAAATTTCTTTTAATTTTGTTTTTTACACCTCTTCCTTTTTGTTCACCTATGACAACACATTTAGTATCACCAATGTATCCTAAGTAACAAACAATAGCTTGATCATCTGCTAAATGTCTATCACCATGAATTTCATATTCATCAGTCATAAGACCTCTGATATAATCCATTGCATATGGACGATCAGCATGTCTAGCTAATTTTAGCTTTTGAAAATCAGTAAGATTTGAATATGTTTTTTCAACTGCTTTTGATAGTTTCTTTTCTAAAATTGACACTGCATATTCGTCTGCTTTTCTTGTAGCAACTAAAATATCATCTTCAATCTTTTTTAAATCTTGTTCAAAATCTAAATATGTAGCCATAATTTCTACCTACTTTGTATGTTTTTTCATAATTACTACACCATTAGTTCCACCAAAACCAAATGAATTACTCATAATTACATTTAAGTCAGCTTCTCTAGCAACATTTGGTACATAATCTAAATCACAATTTTCATCTGATTCAATTTGGTTAATTGTTGGAGGAATGATTCCATCTTCCATTGCTTTAATAGCGATAATTGCTTCTAATGCTCCAGCAGCACCTAAACAATGTCCTATTTGACCTTTTGTTGATGTAACTGGTGGACACTCTTGATTACCTTCAAACAATGCTTTTAAAGCTGCAGTTTCATTTTTATCATTTACTGGTGTAGATGTTCCATGTGCATTTACATAATCAACATTCAACTCTCCACCATTATTTTTCTTAGCCATATTATATGCAGCTTTCATAGCTCTTAATGGACCATCCATAGTTGGAGTTGTAATATGATTAGCATCACCACTTTCTCCAAAACCTATGATTTCAGCGTAAATTTTAGCACCACGTGCCTCTGCAGAAGCTAAAGTTTCAACTACTAATGCACCAGCACCCTCACCCATAACAAAACCATCTCTATTTTTATCAAATGGTCTAGATGCAGTTTTAGGATCATCATTTCTTGTACTTAATGCTTTCATTGATGCAAAACCACCAACTCCTGCTCCACATACAGCAGATTCAGCACCTACTACTAACATTTTATCAGCACCACCAAGTGCAATTGTTTTGTACGCATCTGCAATTGCATGTGTACCGGCTGCACAAGCAGTAACAGCAGAGATATTTGGACCTTTTAAGTTATGTTGAATAGTAATAAAACCACCAAGCATATTTACTAAAGAAGATGGAATAAAAAATGGAGATATTTTACTTGGTCCTCTATTTCCACAAACTAACGAGTTTTTCTCTATATTAGTTAATCCACCAATACCAGATGCTGCTACAATACCAAATGATTCAGCAATATCTTCACTAACAAGATTATCTGTAACTAATCCAGAGTCTTCCATTGCTTCTTGAGCTGCATGAATACCTAATTGTATAAATCTATCTGCTTTTTTAGCTTCTTTTTTACCCATAATTGCTGTTGGATCAAAATCTTTTACTTCTCCTGCAATCTGAGCAGTAAAGTCACTTGCATCAAAAAGTGTTATTGTGTCAATACCTGTTTGACCATCAATAATTGCTTTAAACGAATCTTTAACATTAGATCCAAGTGAATTTATCATTCCCATACCTGTTACTACAACTCTTTGCATATCTTATATCTCCATTACTTATAATTTAAATAAAATTAAAATATTTTTTAACTTTATTTAAACTAATTTGTACGTATAGAATAAGAGAAAAACTCTCATCTATACAATTTTAGAAAAATTATTTATTATCTTCGATGTATTTTAATGCATCTGCAACTGTTAAGATACCTTCAGCATCTTCATCAGGAATTTCAATATCAAATTCTTCTTCTAAAGCCATTACTAATTCAACTACATCTAGTGAATCTGCACCTAAATCCTCAATAAACTTTGAATCTTCTTTTACTTCTTCTGGATTACAATCTAGTTGTTCAACAACAACTGCTTTTACTTTTTCTAACATTATTCTTCCTTTTTAATTAAAATTCACAAGATTATAGCATACTTTCATTAAAACCATTCTTTTTAGATGGTTTAGGTTACTAGTTATACGTATAATCCACCATTAACTTTTAACACTTCACCTGTGATATATGCAGAATGATCGCTTAATAAAAATGCTACTGCATCAGCAACATCTTTTGCTTCACCAAATCTTTTAAGTGGTATATTTTTTGTATATTCTTCTTTTACTTCATCTTTTAATTCATCAGTCATATCTGTTCTAATAAAACCTGGTGTTACTGAATTAAACCTAATTCCTCGTGCAGCACCTTCTTTAGCAAAAGATTTAGTCATACTATTTACTCCACCTTTAGATGCTGAATAATTAGTTTGTCCTGGATTTCCCATCTCTCCAACAATTGAAGAGATATTTACAACTGAACCAAATCTTTTTTTACTCATTGCTTTAAGTGAATCTCTACATCCAATAAATGTAGATTTTAAATTTGCATTTATCACATCATCAAAATCATCAATACTCATTCTAATTGCAAGTTTATCTTTAGTAATACCTGCATTATTAACAACATATGAAATAGCACCATCTGCTTCTACAATTGTTTTAATAATATTTGACCAATCAGATTCAACAGATACATCACCTTTAATAACAGCAGCAGTTCCACCAGCATTTTCAATTTCAGTCTTAACAGCATCTGCAATTTCAGGTTTACTTCTATAATTGATCCATACTTTTAAACCATAATTTGCTAACTCTTTAGCTATTTCAGCTCCAATTCCTTTACTCGCCCCTGTTATTAATACATTTGTTCCTGTAAATTTCATATAATTTCCTCTTTAAATTTAATCTATATATCTTTTAGTAATGCCATTATAACATTCTATTCTTCTATCTCGTAAAAATGGCCACCATCTACGTACATTTTCACTTTCATTTAAGTCTATACTTGAATATAATATCTCTTCATTTTGATGACTAGCATGAGCTAAATACTCACCTTGGGAACCAAAAACAAATGAATTTCCCCAAAATTGAGTTCCATCTAAAACTCCTGAATCATCTTTTTCAAAACCTACTCTATTAACTGTTAGTACCGGTATTCCATTTGCTACAGCATGACCTCTTTGAACAGCAATCCATGCATCTAATTGTTTTTGTTTTTCATATTCACTATCATTTTCAAACCATCCTATTGCCGTAGGATAAATTAAAAGATCTGCCCCTTTTAATGTCATTAACCTAGCAGCTTCTGGATACCATTGGTCCCAACAAATTAATACTCCTAGTTTACCTATACTTGTTTGTATTGGTTCAAAACCTATATCGCCGGGTGTAAAATAAAATTTTTCATAAAACCCTGGATCATCAGGGATATGCATTTTTCTATACTTTCCAGCAACACTACCATCTTTGTCAAATACCACAGCAGTATTATGATAAAGTCCTGCTGCTCTTTTTTCAAATAAAGAGGTTACCAATACTATTTTATTTTTTTTTGCAATACTTGCCCAAAATAAAATATCCTGCTCCCATGAATTTGCTAAATCGAAAACATCTACATTTTCATTTTGACAGAAATAATGTGTTTGATGTAATTCTTGTAAAACAACAAGTTCTACGTCATTGTTGGAGGCTTCTTCAATTTTTAAAACAGTTTGTTTAATTGTTTCAGTTTTAGAATTATAATATTTTTGTTGTATTAGTGCAGTTTTCATGAGGACAATTTTATCATAATTAGCTTGTAAATTTAAATAAGTGTTATTTATTTAATGCAGGGTATTGCATTGTAACGCAATGTAAACTTCCATGTTGCCGTATTAATGTTTGGCAATCAATCCCAATAACATCTCTTTTAGGAAATAATGTTTTAAATATATCTATAGCTTTCTTATCATTTTTATCATCGTATGTAGGTACCAATACAGCACCATTTATAATTAAAAAATTTGCGTAAGTTGCAGGTAATCGATCTACTTCATCGTATTTTGCTTCTATCCAAGGTAAAGCAATTAATTTAAATTTATTTCCATTTAATTGGGTAAAACTTAAAAGTTCTTTTTTCATTTTTTTCAATTCATCATAATGCACATCATTCTTATCATCACAACTTTGAAAAACGATTGTATCCTCATTTACAAATCTAGCAAGTGTATCGATATGACTATCAGTATCATCACCCTCTAAATAACCACTATTTAACCATAATACTTTTTTAGCACCAAGATACTCTACAAGTTTTTTTTCAATTGTATTTTGTGTTAATTGTGGATTTCTATTTTTTTCCATTAAACATTTTGTAGTTGTAAGAATAATTCCTGCACCATTACTTTCTATAGCACCACCTTCTAAAACAAAAGGTATTGATTTGTATTTATATGATTGTAATAAACCTTTTAATTGTAACTGTTTGGTAATTTGGTCATCCATGTTATAAGGAAATTTTTTTCCCCATGCATTAAATTTAAAATCCAACACAATTAAATCATTATTATGTTCAATAGTAATACCACCAAAATCTCTTGACCAAGTGTCATCACTATCTATGTTTGTAAAAGTGAGATTTGTTCTATCTTGAAATAGTGTTGTTATATACGAAAGATTTTTTGCGATAATTAGACATTTCTGGTATTTGCTAATCACTTTTGCAATATTGACAAAAGTTTCAATTGACTCTTCTAAATATTCATTCCAATCTGTATCTTTATGAGGGAAAACAAGTTGTACAAACTCTTGTTTCCCCCATTCAGCAGGTAAATTCATTTTATTGGGCATTCCCTTTTAAGAAAGATCTTTCTACTTTATCTTCTGCTTCAGGAACATTAAATCCAATATTTCTTTTTTCTCTTAAAGGTTTATCTTGTTTATTATCTAAACTTCTTTGTGCTTTATTTAAAACTGACTCAAGTCTTGCTTTTTTTGCTTCAATTTTCGCACGTATATATGACTTAGTATATTTTCTTTCCATATGAGGTTGAGCTTTCATTACAGTTTTTAATCTGTTAAGTTTTGATATAGTTGAAAAAAGGTCTCTTCTATCTTCAACTTTAAATAGATACACTTCTTTTCTAATTTTATCAACAAACTCTAATTCAAAATCATTTAGCAAAGTAAAAATTGCACCAATACTATTAAATCTTACTTCTATAGTTTTATCAAAAGTATATATACGATCCTTGTCATTAATATAATATTCTTCATCTGCTTTAAATTCATGAATATTAGATTTTTTAAAATATTTATAATAACAAATTTTATTTACTTTATTAAAATAACATTCCTTTGAAAATAAAAAAGAACTAAGTACTGCCAATAACATAAAAATTTTCATTTATTAAACACCTCTTTTATTATTCCAAACTCGAATATGAAGTCTATCAGAATATTTATAACCTTTGTCTAAAGCTAATTCGATAACACTTAAAGAATTTTTATCTATAATTTCTGATGTATCACCTAAAGGCATAAGATAAACTTCACAAGGTAAAATTTCTTGCACAATTTCATCTATCTCAGAAGTAGCCTTTTCAATAAATTCTTTATCTACAACAAATTTTAGATAACTATCTTTTGAAACTTCAATGATATTATTTAATGTATTTATATTTACTCTTTTAGATAAACTCTCACCACTATTACTAAGTTTTACACTCATAGAAAAAATTATCTCTTTATGCCAAGACTCTAGTAATTCGATATTTAGAGAAGCATTCGTTTCAATTGTAACTTTAAAGCCATTATCTATGTAATATTTCATAAATTTTTGAAACTCTTTATCTTTCCAATATAAAAGTGGTTCACCACCAGTTAAAACAATATCAACTTTATATTTTGGTAAAAACTTTGATACCTCAAGGATTAAATCATCAGATGTTTTATATTTTTTCCATTCATCTCTAAAAGCTATATCTGAAGCATAAAAACTATCACAGCTACATTTTTTAATGCCACTTGGTGTTTCATATTCTACTTCAAATCCTGGACATTGCATATTACATTTTCCAAAACGAATAAATACAGAGGGATTACCTGTGTACTTTCCTTCTCCTTGAATAGTTGGTCCAAATATTTCATTTATCTCTAACATTTATAGTTCTATCTTTTTATGAGTAAACAACACTTCTGCTTTTAGGTGTTTCAAAATATTCTAAGTGAGAAATTTTTATATTAATTTGTGACATTTTCTTTTGAACAATCTCTAATAACCATGCAGATAAATTTTCACTAGTAGGTACAAAATCTACAATTATAAAACCTTCGTACATCTCTTTTATATGTATCTCTTCATTTTCAACTATACTTAAATTCGGAATTCTATAGTTTTCACGCATAGAAACTAAATTTTTTTTATCTTTATAATGAGGTAATAACGTTGAAAATAAAGGGTCATTAATATCTATTATAAATTTATGATCAATTGTATCATCTAAAAACTTTTTAAACCAATTAAGATGCTTAAAATCAGTTACCATTCCATTTTCTAGTTTGTCACTCTCCATATGAACCAATACTTTTCCTTGATGACCATGAAGATGTCTACACATCAAACAATCATCTAAAGAAAATTCTGTATTAAGTTCCTGAGACCAAACACGGTGACCATAACAAAAGTCAAACTGTTTGGATATTTGCCATTTCATATAATCAAAACCTTATTATATGCGATAAGGTTCGATTTTTTCTTTTGAAAAAATCGCTTCAATTGCAGGTGGGATTACAAATTTTAATTTCCCAAAACTTGCTGGTTTATAAAATCTTGCATATGCTAAACTATCTTCTTCATCTTTTACTCTATCATAAATAAAACCAATCTCTTTACCTGTTTTATTAGCCCACTGCGCTATATTTGAAGCATATAATTCAATTTCTGTATGATGTCTGTCAAATTTATGTCCCCATGCAAAAAATATAAACTTTCCATTGTAACTTATATTTTTAGGATCCTGAAAATTACCATTTTTAGCAAATACAGTAAGTTGACTTGAATTCAATTTACCAAGGTCCATATCAAATACTTCTAATACAGCAGTAGGTTCAATATTTTCTTTGTTATAGTTAAACAAGTATTTTATTTCTATTAATTGCCCTCTATATCTTTTTAAATTTCTTCCTACAATTCTTACTTCACCAGGAACGTGTGTTTCAACAAATTCATCTGGAAATGTAAAATCCTGATTTCTTAGTTTTTCGCCAATATGTAGATTTTTAGGTGCATTTGAAGGATTAAATAAAAAAATAGTACCTGCTACATTTTTATTTTTCTTTTTTAGTAAAATATTTAATTCTTCTATCCCAATTGTAACATCAGTATTATTTTCATCTTTATGAGGAATATATAAATACGATTTAACAATATATTCTAAGTCATGTACTTCTTTAAATTTTCCAAAAACTTGCATTAAACTAATCTTCCTAACTGTTCACCAGCTAATAGATGAAAATGAATATGTTTTACTTCTTGATTTCCATTTTGGCCAATATTTGTTATCAGTCTATATCCGTCAGTTTTAACACCCAATGTTAAAGCAACTTCTTGAATAAACGTAGTCATCTCTGCCATTACATTTGGTGTCATTTCATTAAATGATTGAATATGAACTTTTGGGATTATAAGAGCGTGAATTTTAGCTTGTGGATTTATATCCTCAAAAGCTAAAAAATTATCATTTTCTAATATTTTTGTACTTGGTATTTTGCCTTCTATTAGGTCACAAAATATACACATATTATTTTCCTTGTTATTTTATACTTATAAGTATATCTAAAGAATAATAAGGAGCAAGTTATATGAAAAATATCTAAAAAATAGCTTTATTTAGATATTTTTTTTATTTGATTTTTTATATTTAACGTAAGCTGTTAATACATGATGTTGAGGAAGTAAGGATAAAAGATCTTCAGACTCTATGTATGTCTGCATCTCTTTTTTGCTATTTTTTACTATTTTTTTATCTAGTTCTGATTCTAATTTCACATATTTTTTTAATAAACTATCAAAAATATATTGATATTCAAAAGCAAGTTCTGATTTTTCATTTATTAAAGTTTTTATAAAAATCCAATTATTAAATAGTATTGTCCAAGCTTTTTCTTGTTTACGTTCTAAACATGCTTTTGCAACATCATTTTTCCATTTCATTAGTGAAAAATAAGAAATATGACTTTCCCATAATTCATTTATCCACCAATCATGATATCTAGGGAAAAAATCAAGTTCTATAATTTTATCTTCAGATTCATTATTTTTAAATTCAATAATATTTTGAACAAACACAACAAAATGAAAAATCAGTATAGGTATCATATAATTTAAAAGCTCTAAACTTTTGATATTTTCATCAGTAAAGCCTTTAATCAAAGTATTAAATTCTTCTTGGATATCATTTAATTGCGTTTTTGAATCATCAGTAAAAATCAAATACTGATGCATATTTCGAGTTGACATCTCAAATAATTCTTGATTGTCTAAAATTATCTCTTCTGGTAACTCATCAATAATCATAGCAGCTTCTATTCGTTCATCATTTTCTCTTAATTTTTGCTTTTTTGCTTTTTTTACATTGTATTTATAATATTTTTTTCGTTCAACTGCAGATCGAAGTCTACGATGTTCATAAGAATCAGATTTTTCAAACTTTTCTAACTCTTTCATCAAACTTCTATATTCATCTAATAAAGGAGTATGTGTTTCTAAACTATTATCCGCAGATGCTTCAGCAAGTAATGACAACTTTTCTTCCCCTGAATTATGTCTTGCTAATTGTCCTTTTGATATTGCAATTCGTACCTCTAAATCTTTTATCATTTTTTCTAAGGCAATTATTGATTTCATTATCTTTTATCCTTATTTTCTGTCTTGTTTTCCATCTCTTTTTCTATTTTAAATTTCATATATGGAGTTACTACATTATGTGTATCAGAAACTGAAAAAAAGTTTTCTTTTTTAGTTAATTTTTCAACAATACCTTTCATTACATTTAAATTTGATTCATCTTCTTCAGATTCTAACTCTGCATATTTTAAAATCATTTCATCAAAAGCATAATTATAAAAATACGCAAAAACGCCTTTTACATTCAACATTTTTTTTACTAAAATCCAATTTTTAAAGATAACTTCAAAAGCTCTTTTTTGTTCACTACTTATACACAAATCCAATATAATCTGCTTCCATTTAAAAAGCCCCATATATGCTTGATGACTACTCCACAGTTCATGAATCCACCAATCCTCAAATTTAGGTAATCCTGTAAATTTGTATTTTTCAAGTTTTGATTCTTTTATATTTTCTCTTATATTTTTTAGTAATATTCTAAGCTGAAGTATAATAATTGGTATTCTATAGTTTAATAATTTTAATTCATTATTTACATCATTAAAATTACCCTCTATTAAGCTAAGAAATTCACTTTTTATTTCAATTAACTCATCATCTAAATCTGAATGTATATCTAAACATAAAGTAAAACTTTTATGAGATATTTCAAATATCTCTTTATCTTCTAATCTTATATCTTCTGGAACATCTTTTAATGTTGATAAAGCAGCATCAATCTCTTTTCTATTTTTATTTCTAGTACGTTTTATTCTTTGAGATTGATATTTAAAATAATTGTTTTCTCTAATTATCTCTTTATTTTTTTCATTTTCTTCTAATTGCTTTAAATCTTCTTGTTTTAATTTTTTCAATTTATATCTGTATCTATTCACCAAAAATGTATTTCTTTCAATACATAATTCAGTTGAGGCCATAACCATAAAAGAAAGTTTAAGCTTTCCAGATTCATTCTCTTTTAATTGTTTTTTTGCCAATTTAATACGAGACACTGATAATTCTAATTTTTTTTCTAGCTCTTCTATAATTTTCATATTAAATCAATAAACCCTTAAATTCTAAATATATTGTTGTCATTTTCTATGACATTTTTATTATTCCATCTTTTTACATAATAAAAGATAAATTAGTATTACCAAACTGTAATGAGGTTTTGAGTATAATCGCCAATTATTACAAATTATACTTAAATAATTTATACAGGAGATACATTTGCAAGATTGGATAGAGAAGATAAACAGTAGTGAATCTTTAGAACAATTAGAACAATTACGAGTTGATATTTTAGGGAAAAAAGGTGTATTAACACTAGAATTTTCTAAAATGAAAAGTGTACCAAATGAAGAAAAAAAAGCATTTGCACAAAATTTAAATACACAAAAAGCTCAAATCAATGAAGTTTTAGAAATTCAAAAAACAATTTTAATGGCTAAAGAATTAGAAATTCAATTAGAATCTGAAAAAATTGATGTTACTAAATTTACACCAAATTTAAATAATGCAGCAAAACATCCTGTTGCAGATACATTAAATGAAATTACAACATATTTCCAAAACCTAAATTTTAGCGTTGAAGAGGGTCCTTTAGTTGAAGATGACTTTCACAATTTTGAAGCTTTAAATTTACCGAAATATCATCCTGCACGTGATATGCAAGATACATTTTATTGTAATGATGGTGCAGTTTTAAGAACACATACATCTCCAGTTCAAATTAGAACTATGATGAATCAAAAACCGCCTATTAGAATGATAGCTCCAGGTACAGTATTTAGAAAAGATTTTGATATTACACACACTCCTATGTTTCATCAAATTGAAGGTCTAGTTGTAGAAAAAGAAGGTGTAGTTTCATTTGCAAATTTAAAATTTGTAATGGAAGAATTCTTAACACACATGTTTGGTGATGTTGAAGTAAGATTTAGACCCTCATTTTTTCCTTTTACAGAACCTTCTGCAGAAGTAGATATTTCATGTATATTTTGTAAAGATGAAACAACAGGTAAAAGCTGTGGGTGTAGAGTATGTTCACATACAGGATGGTTAGAAGTTCTTGGATGTGGAATAGTGGATGAAAATGTATTTAAAGCTGTAGGTTATGAAAAAGTAAGCGGATATGCATTTGGTTTAGGGATTGAGCGATTTGCAATGCTTATACATAAAATTGGAGATTTAAGATCTCTTTTTGAAAGTGATATTAGACTTTTAGGACAATTCAGATGATAGTTACAAGACAATGGTTACAAGAATATATTGATATATCAAAAATAAGTACACAATCTATGTGTAAAGCATTAAATTCTATTGGATTAGAAGTTGACAGTACACAAAGAACACTCATTCCAAATAATGTGGTAGTTGGTTTTGTAAAATCTAAAGAAAAACATCCTGATGCAGATAAACTAAATGTTTGTCAAGTAGATATTGGAAGTAAAATTGAGCAAATTGTTTGTGGTGCAAAAAATGTTGCTGCGGGACAATATGTTGCAGTTGCTACTGTTGGAGCTGTTTTAGGTGAAGATTTTAAAATTAAAAAAGCAGAACTTAGAGGAGTACCTTCAAATGGTATGATTTGTAGTTCAACAGAAATTGGTTTGCCAAAAACAAATGATGGTATCATGGAACTTGATGATTCTATAGGTGAGATTAAAATTGGTAAAGAATTAAATGAATATTCATTAATCAATGATGAAGTTATAGAAATTGAATTAACTGCTAATAGAGGTGATTGTTTAAGTATTAATGGAGTTGCTAGAGAATTAAGTACTTACTTTAATATCCCAATGAAAAATATTGACTCTGTTGTAAATAGTAATAACAAAGGTATAGGACAAATTTTTGATGTTACTTTTGATATGAATTGTGAATCAAACCTTATTTATAAAGCAGCATCAATAGAAAGTTTTAAATTAGGTTTATTGCATATTTTAAGAGCATCTACAGTTGCTCAATTAAAAGATACTGAAATAGAAACTGCAATTGCATATACAACACATGCTTCAGGTGTATTATTAAATGTCTATACACAAGCTGTAGCAAATGTACAAACAGATAAATTATCAACTTTAAGTATTACTAAAGATAAAGATGGTTTTGATACAGTTGTTGGTAAAGTGCAAGTTAGTACTATAGGGATAGAAACAGGAAAAATCGAAAAGTTATCTGATGAAGTTATTATAGAAGCAAGTTATATTAATCCTGAACAACTTTCACAAAATGTTTTCGATAAAAAGAAAAAAACAGGCGACATTTATTATAAAGCATCAAGAGGTAGTGAACCAAATTTAGATAGTGGAATTAACGCTATTATTTCTCTATTATCACAAAATGGCGCTACTATTTATAATGGAAGTAAAAACTTTATAAATGATGTATCATTAACAACTATTAATGTAAATAATAAAAGATTAAATGCAATTATAGGTCAAAATATCACACCAAGTAAAGTAAGTCAAATTCTTACTTCTTTAGGATTTTTTGTAAAACAAGATGGACAAAATACAATCAATGTAACAATACCAGCATTTAGACATGATATAAAAAATATTGCTGATGTAACAGAAGAGATTGTTAGAATGATTGGTATTGATAAAATTAAAGCAAAACCATTAGAGATTAAAGAATTTAATAATATTAATGAAACTTCAAATAAATTACTTTTGAAAAATGATGTACGAACAAAAGCAATTGAAAATGGTTTTTTTGAGACATTAACATATGTATTTACTAATAAAGAACTTTTAGAAAAGTATAAATTTCCTACAGTAATTAAAAAGAAAGAGATATTAAATCCTATTGTAAATGAGTTAAATACATTTAGAACTACAATGGCATTAAATTTTGCACAAGCAGTTTCACATAATGTAAAACAAGGGTATAAATCAATTGGATTGTTTGAAATAGGAACAATTTTCAATAAAAATAGAGAAGAGACTAGAACATTAGGATTTATTTTTTCTGGTGAATCTGAAGCTGAATCTGTTTCAAATAAAGCAAAACCTTTAAATATTGATTTTTTTAGTTTTTCTCAAAAATTATCAAGCGTAATTGGTGAATTTGAATTAGAAACTATGAAAAAAATTGATAATAATTTTATTCATCCTTATCAAAATGCAACAATAATTAAAAATGGTAAAGCAATAGGACATGTTTACAAAATACATCCTACAGCAGCAAAAGATTTTGATATCTCTAATGATACATTTATTTCAGAAATCAACTTTGATTTATTAAGTGATGAAACAATTATAGCAACGAATATATCTAAATTCCAATCATCTAAAAGAGATTTAAGTATTATTGCACCAAAAAATCTAGAATATAAAAATATTAAAAAAGCTATTAATTCATTAAAAATAAAAGAAATAAAACAATTTAATCTTGTTGATATTTATAGTGATGAAAAACTTGGAGAAGATGAAAGTTTAACTATTAAATTTATCTTACAATCAGAAACTAAAACTTTTGAAGAAAGTGATATAAATGAGATAATGGATAAAGTTCTAGCGAAATTAGAAAAAGATTTAAAAATAGGTTTAAGATAATGCAAAAACTAAACATAACACCACTAAATAAACCCTTTGATATTGTAATAGATAATATTGCTAGTGATAAATCTATCTCACATAGATGTGCTATGTTTAGTTTATTTAGTGATAAACCATCAACAATTAAAAACTATCTTCGTGGTGAAGATACAATGGATTCATTAAGAATTGCACAAAAACTAGGTGCTACTATTGAAGATGATAAAGTAACTGGTATTATTACTATTACTCCTCCAGAAACATTAACTGAGCCAGATGATATTCTTGATTGTGGAAATGCAGGAACAGGAATGAGACTGTATGCTGGTTTATTAGCTGGTATTGAAGGTAGTTTTGTATTAACAGGTGACAAGTATTTAAGATCTCGACCAATGAAAAGAGTAGCTAATCCATTAAGAGATATAGGTGCTTCAATTGATGGTAGAGAAAATGGAAATAAAGCTCCACTTCATATTAGAGGTGCAAAACTAGATTCATTTAAATACCATAGTCCTATTGATTCTGCTCAAGTAAAATCTGCATTAATTTTAGCAGGTATACAAAGTGACCAAAAATCATATTATAAAGAAGATTTATTAAGCCGTGATCATACAGAACGTATGTTAAATGGAATGGGGGCATCAATTACAACAAATACTGATGGGTGGATAGAGATAGAACCATTAAAAGGTAAATTAAAACCTCTCAATATTACAGTCCCTACTGATCCTTCATCTGCATTTTTCTTTGCAGTTGCAGCAGCAATTACACCAAATTCAAAAGTAACTTTAAAAAATGTTACTTTAAACCCTACAAGAATTGAAGCATACAAAATTTTAGAAAAAATGGGTACAAAAGTATCTTATATAAAAACAGAAGATGTATATGAACCTATTGGGGATATAGTTGTAGAATATAATGAATTAAATGGAGTTACAGTTGATTCAAATATCGCTTGGTTAATTGATGAACTACCAGCATTGAGTATTGTAATGTCAATAGCAAATGGAAAAAGTATTGTAAAAAATGCTAAAGAACTAAGAGTAAAAGAGAGTGATAGGATAACTGCAGTTGTAACTAACTTAAAAAAATGTGGCGTATCTTACACTGAATTTGAAGATGGATACGAAATAGATGGGAACGCAACTTTAAGCAAAGCTACAATTAATTCACATGGTGATCACAGAATTGCAATGAGTTTTTCAGTTGCAGGACTGTTATGTGGTATGACTATAGAAGATACACAATGTATAGAAACATCTTTTCCAAATTTTTCTGATATTCTATCATCATTAAAAGGATAATAATTGAAAGTAAAAGTAGCATCACATTATGGGTTTTGTTTTGGAGTAAAACGAGCTATTAAAATAGCAGAAGAACATAAAAACTCTGCAACAATGGGACCATTGATTCACAACCAAAAAGAGATTAATAGACTAAAAGAAGACTTTAATGTTGGTTTATATGAAACGATAGAGGAAGCTAAACAACATGATACCGTTATTATAAGAACACACGGTATCCCTAAAAATGAATTAGCTGAATTAAAACAAAATGATACTAAAGTAATCAACGCTACTTGTCCATTTGTTACAACTCCACAACAAATAGTTAAAAAAATGTCTGAAGATAAATACAGTATTGTTATTTTTGGAGATGCTGATCACCCTGAAGTAAAGGGTGTAAAAAGTTATGGGGATGATGTTCATGTTGTACCAAATCCAGAAAGTTTAAATTCTTTAGTTTTTAAATATGATAAAATTGCTACTGTAGCACAAACTACAAAACAAAAAGAAAAATATCTAAAAATCGTTAATTGCTTAATTCTTAAATATAAAGAAGTAAGAGTATTTAATACAATTTGTGATGCAACATTCGAAAATCAAGCAGCTACTAGAGAATTATCATCTACTGTTGATATAATGATTGTAATTGGTGGTAAAAATTCTTCAAATACAAAACAACTTTTTAATATTGCAGCAGAAAATTGTGTTAGTTACCTTATTGAAGATGAAACAGAATTAGATTTACAATGGTTCAAAAACAAAGAAGTTTGTGGGGTAACTGCAGGCGCTTCAACACCTGATTGGATTATTCAAAAGGTAATAGAAAAAGTAGAAAAAATCTAACTATTAAAAAATTAAGTCAAATTTCGGTATAATCACCCAATAAAAAACAAAAGGGTAGGCAAGCAAATGAAATTTGAAGATTTTGAAACAGAGGGTGAAGACTTCGCAGCAATGTTGGAGGAAAGCGAAAAGAACACAGAAACGAATTCAGTTACAGACGGTGAGATAGTTATTATTGGTGATGAAAACTTTACAGTAAGTATCGCAGGTAAAGAGGGTAGAATTCCTTTAAGTGAAATTACTAACATTGATGGAACACTTAAGTATTCTGTAGGTGATACAATTACAGTTATGATTACTGGTACAAGAGGTGAGAACTTATCTTTATCTTATAAAAAAGTTTTACAAAAAGCTAAATTTGATGAATTTTTCGCACAACATGGTGAAGAGCCAGAAAACGTAATCGTTGAAGGTATTGTAACTTCTGTTAAACCAAGAGCTGGATTTATCGTTCAAGATGAAGAAGGTATGGAATACTTTATGCCAATGGCACAAGGTTTCTTAAAAGCAATTGGAGCTGTTGGTAAAAAAATCAAAGCTGTTGTTCTTAAAGCAAAACCAGAAACATCAAGCATCGTTATCTCTAGAAGAAAACTAATCGAAGAAGCTCAAAAACATAAAGAAGAAAAAATAGCTGAATTAATGGAAAATAATGAGCCTAAAACAGGTATCGTTAAAAAAATTACTTCTTATGGTATGTTCGTAGACTTAGGTGGAATTGATGGTTTAGTTAACTACAATGAAATTTCATACAAAGGTCCAGTTAATCCATCTGCTTATTACAAAGAAGGTGATGAAGTTGTTGCAGTAATGAAATCTTATGACAAAGAAAAAGGTCACTTATCTTTATCTATTAAAGAAGCATTAGCAAACCCTTGGGAAGAGATGAGAGATGCTCTAGAAACTGGTGATACAATTACTGTTACTGTTTCTAACTTTGAATCTTATGGTGCATTTGTTGATTTAGGAAATGACATTGAAGGTTTATTACATATTTCAGAAATTAGCCATAACAAAAATGTTAAAAATCCAAAAGATTACTTAGAAATTGGTCAAGAGATCAATGTTGAAGTTATCGATTTAGATTGTGACAAAAGAAGATTAAGAGTTTCTTTAAAATCATTACAACCTAAACCATTCCAAACATTTATTAAAGAAAACAAATCTGGAGATGTAATTACAGGTACTGTTGCTACATTAACTGACTTTGGTGCATTTATTAACCTTGGAACTGTAGATGGACTTTTACATAATGAAGAAGCAAACTGGGAATCAACAGCTAAATGTAAAGATATTTACAAAAAAGGTGATGAAATTGAAGTAAAAATTATTAAAATTGATACTGAAAAAGAAAACATCTCTTTAAGTGTTAGAGCATTACAAGATTCTCCTGCACAAAAATTCGAAAAAGAACATAATAATGGTGACATTATCAAATCAACAGTAAAAGATATCAAAGATTTCGGTATTTTTGTTAAACTTGAAAATAACCTTGATGGACTTGTTAGAAAAGAAGATTTATTAAAACCTGAAGAGGGTGAAGAAGAAATTAAAATCGGTGACGAAATCGAAGCTGTTGTAGTAAATATTGACAAGCAAAGAAATAGAGTAAGATTATCAGTAAGAAGATTAGCATCTCAAAAAGATAGAGATATGTTAAAATCAGTTAATGATGAGTCTACAATGACACTTGGTGATGCACTTGCAGGACAGTTAAAGTAATAAACTTTAACTGTTAAAATGGAGAAAATTATGAATAAACCTACAGTAGTAGTATGTGACCATATCCACGAAAGTGGATTGGACATATTAAAAAATACTAGTGATATAAATTATGTGTACGCAGCTGATATAGATAAAACTGCCCTTTTAGATGTAATCAAAGATGCAGATGTTTGTATCACAAGAAGTTCAACAGATATTGATGAAAAATTTTTAAATGCAGCAACAAACCTTAAAGCCGTAGTACGTGCTGGTGTTGGTGTTGATAATGTTGATATTGATGGTTGTAGTAAACGTGGTGTTATTGCTATGAATGTTCCAACAGCGAATACTTTAGCAGCAACAGAACTTACTATGACACACTTACTTTCTTGTATGAGAAAAATGCCATATGCTCACTCTCAATTAAAAGATCATAGAATCTGGAAAAGAGAAGATTGGTATGGACAAGAACTTTTCGGTAAAAAAATCGGTGTAATCGGTTTTGGTAATATTGGACATAGAGTTGCATTAAGATGTAAAGGTTTTGAAATGGACGTATTAACATATGACCCATATATTTCATCTTCTAAAGCAACTGATTTAGGTGTTGAATATACTACAAACTTTGATGATATTTTAGCGTGTGACATTATTACAATTCATACTCCTAAAAACTCAGAAACATTAAATATGATTGATGAAGAACAAATTGCAAAGATGAAAGATGGTGTAATCCTTATCAACTGTGCAAGAGGTGGACTTTACAATGAAGAGGCTTTATATAACAATTTAAAATCTCGTAAAATTCATATGGCAGGTATCGATGTATTTAATAAAGAACCAGCTATTGACCATCCATTATTAGATTTAGATAATATTACAGTAACTGCTCATTTAGGTGCAAATACAGTTGAATCTCAATTTAAAATTGCAACTCAAGCTGCAAATAATGCTATTGAATCTGCACGTGGTATTGGTTATCCTCATGCTTTAAATTTACCTATTGATGAAACTAAAATTCCATCTTTTGTAAAACCATATTTAGAATTAACACAAAAGATGTCATTTTTACTTGCTCAAATGGACAAAAGTGAAATTAAATCTATCAAAATTGAAGCTGAAGGTGAAATTGCTGACTATTTAGATAGTTTAGAAACTTTTGCAATTGTTGGGTCACTAAGACAATCATTAGGTAATGATAAAATTAATTATGTTAATGCAACTTTTGTAGCAAATGAAAGAGATATTAAAATTGATTCATCTGTTCACTCTAATACAAGTGCTTATAAAAATCAAGTTACTGTAAAAATTACTACTAAAAATGGTGTTAATTCTACAAGCGGTACTATATTTGAAGAAGAAGTACAAAGAATTATTAGTATTAATAATTGTATGGTAGATATCGAACCAACAGGAAAAATGATTTTATTATCAAATTCTGATGTACCTGGTGTTATTGGTAATGTTGGTACTTTATTAGCTTCAGAAGGTATTAATATCTCTGATTTTAGACTTGGAAGAAATAAAGATGGAGCTTTAGCTGTTATCATTGTTGATGAAGAAGTTAAAAGTAATACTTTAGAAAAATTAGCAAATATTGAAGCTGCAAGATCAGTTTCATATGCTCAAATATAAGGATTTATTATGGCATTAGGGATGAGCGATTTAAAAAAAGGTATGAAGATAGAAGTTGATGGTACCCCGTACAAAATTACAGATTATGCACATGTTAAACCTGGTAAAGGTGCAGCATTCGTAAGATGTAAAATCAAAAACTATTTAAATGCTAAAACAATTGAAAAAACATTTCATGCTGGTGATAAATTTGAAACTCCAGATTTACAACAAAAAGTTATGCAATTTTTGTATGATGATGGTGAAATGTTACAATTCATGGATACAAATACTTATGATCAAATAGGTTTAACTTATGATCAAGTTGGTGATGCTGAAAAATGGATTATTGATGGTATGAATGTAGACATGATGTTTTTTAAAGGTGAAGCAATTACTGTTGAGCCTCCTGCAACTGTGGAGATGACAATTGTAGAAACACCACCTAACTTTAAAGGTGATTCACAAGGTGGTAAAAAACCAGCAACTCTAGAATGTGGAGCTGTTGTTCAAATTCCATTTCACTTAATTGAAGGTGATAAAATTAAATGTGACACAAAAACAGGTGAATACGTAGAAAAAGTTAAATAATATATTTATCTAACAAAAATTAAAAGGGACTTTAATCGGTCCCTTTTTTTTATCCCTAAAAATGGAAAATAATGGAAAAAAAACAATTAATTATCTTTGATATGGATGGTACACTTATAAATAGTGGCGATGTTATTTCAAATACTATCAATTATGTCAGAACAAATTTGGGGCTAGATATTATGCCTAAAGAGGAACTACTAACAAATATAAATAATCCAGATATAAATTCTGCTGAATTTTTTTATGGTACAAGTGCTTTTACTGATGAACAGACAAAGTTATTTGGTGAATACTATGATAATAACTGTATCAGTGATATTTCACTGTATGATGGAATTAAAGAGTTATTAGAAGAGATTAATGAACACTTTACTTTAAGTATAGCAACTAATGCATCTGTTGAATTTGCAAAAAAAATGATCGAATATCTTAATATTGATCATCATTTTGATTATATCATTGGAGCTAATGAAGTTGCAAGTCCTAAACCACACCCAGAAATGCTATTAAATACAATAGAATCGCTTAATATAGAGATAAAGCACTCAATACTGATTGGGGATAGTAATAAAGACAAAAATGCGGCTGTTGCTTGTGAAATGGATTATCTTTTAGTAAACTGGGGATTTACTAAACATGAGGAAGATAGTGTTATCTCTAACACCACCGAATTAAATAGAAAGTTATTATCTCTTAGATAGATAATCTAAGTTAAAGTCTAAGACTTTAACTCTTCTTTTGCAACTACAGTTTCAATATCCATAATTACAAGCATCTGATTATCTTCAAGTCTTACAAAACCTTTTAAATATTTAGAAGGGATAGCAGAACCCATATCTGATACAGGATATAACTGAGAAGTTTCTAGTTTTTGTACATCATCAACTTTATCAACAACTAAACCAATCATTCTGTTATCTTCTGTAATTACAGCAATTACAGCTGTATTTTCATCATAAACTACTTCACCAGTACCAAACTTTACTCTAATATCTAAAATAGGTACAACTTCACCTCTTAGATTAATTAGTCCCTTAACCCACTCACTTGTATTTGGTAGTGTAGTAATAAGATCAGGATATGTTAATATTTCTCTAATTTTTGGTAATTCTACTGCATATTTCATTTCACCTAAGATGAATGTCATGTACTCATCTGAGTTTGTGCTATTAAATTCTTTATCTATTCTTGCCATAATTTTCCTTTAATTCCATATCAGAATATATCTAGTTATTATTAACCTATTTTATCTATTATATTCTTTGAGATAACTTTACACTCTGCAAGCAGTTTAGAATTCTGAATTGTAATAATATCATTTTCTTTGATATCTTCTAAGTTAATTATTTTATCATTTGCTGTAAGTTGTACAAACCCTTTTTTATCTTTTTTTTCTGGATGATTTAAGAGGATACTATTTTTTATAAATGACAATTCGTCTGATTTTTTTCGTATAATTTGATTAAAAGAATTTTGAAATTGTTGTTTCATGTTATTTATTTTTGATTCTATAAACTCAAATCTTTTTTCAAATGATTGTTGCTCAAAACTAGATTTTAGATGAATAAGTTTTTGTTCTTTTTGAGCTATTACAGTCTTAAATTTATGATTAAAATCATTTACAATACTATCAGTGTATTGTCGTAAATCATTGATATTTGGTGTAGATATTTCAATTGCATTTGAAGGTGTACTAGCTCTTACATCTGCCACAAAATCAGAAATAACAAAATCGTTTTCATGACCAACTGCACTGATAATAGGAACTTTCGCTTCATATATAGCATCACATACTACCTCTTCATTAAAAGCCCAAAGATCTTCAGTGCTTCCACCACCACGTCCTACAATTAAAATAGAATTATCTGATGATTCGGATGCCATAACGTCAGCAATTTTTATATTTCTTACAATATTCTCTTTTGCATCTGAACCTTGAACTAAAGTCGGAAGTAAAAACATTTTAGCTAATGGGTAACGATTAGTTAATATTTTTTTCATATCTTCAATAGCAGCACCAGTATTAGAAGTAATTACATAAATATTTTTAGGATAAAGCGGTAATGTTTTTTTAATTGACTTATCAAAATAACCTTTTATTTGGAGTTTTGTTTTTAACTGCTCATAAGCCAAAGCTAAAGCTCCAACTCCACTAGGTTCTATTTTCTGACATAATAACTGATAATTACCTCTAGGGGTGTATACTGTTATATTACCACTTATGACAATTTTAGCTCCAACGTCTAAACGAAACTTTAAATACTGAGCATTCCCTTTAAACATAACACATGATATTGTAGATTTATTATCTTTTACACTAAAATAAATATGTCCAGAGTTATGATAAGTTAAATTAGAAATTTCCCCTTCTACATAAACAGTTGAAAACGTTGTTTCTAAAATACCTTTAATTTGTTCATTTAGAGTACTAACTGATATTGGTGAATTCACTAACTTTATATCTTTCTAGCTATAAAAGTAGTACTCATATCCATTGAGTATCCTTTTACAAATACAGGTTCTAAACCTACTTCTCTCAATTCTTCACACATTTGTTTTGTTGTGATAAAAGCTTCGATAGATTTAGGTAAATATGTATAAGCATCTTTATTTTTAGACACTAGTCCTCCAATATGAGGCATTAAATTATTCATATAAAATTTAGTTAATTTAGCAGAACAATTAGTTTTGTCATTTTTAGTAAACTCTAAAATAACACAAAGACCACCTTTTTTAAGAACTCTAGCAAACTCTTTTAGACCTTCTTTTCTTTGTACTACATTTCTAATACCATAAGAGATAGAAATAATATCTGCACTCTCATCCTCTATAGGCATAGATTCTGCACCTGCTTCAACAAAAGTTCTATGAGGAATTTTAGTCTTACCAACCTCCATCATACCAACACTTGGATCAACTCCAACAATATCATCAATCTCAATACCGTTTGTATTTGCTACTGATTCCCAATCAATCATTAAGTCGCCAGTTCCACAAGCCACATCTACAATTTTTGTAAGATGCGACTTTCCATAAAAATTATATGCCATATTACAAGCTTTTTTTCTCCATGTTTTGTCTATACCCATACTTAAAATTCTATTTGCTAAATCATATGTTTTCGCAATATCGTTAAACATTTTTATTATATCTTCTTGATTATCTCTATTTTCTTCTGCCAATTTTTTACCTTAAAATATATATTTTGCTACTATTAAACCTAAAATAAATCCAATATTTAATCCAACTAATATTTTCATAAATATTAACTTTTTATCCATTCTTGGAACATAGTTTAATATAAGTTCTTGTTTTGCTAAACTCTTATCAAAATTCTCTGATGCAACATCAATTTTTTTTAACATTTGTTTTAATGTAATTTCACTCAATTCAAGTTGTTCAGCTAACTCTTTTGCTTGTTTAAAACTCATATCACTCATAAGAATTGTCCTATTTTTTTATCTGAATCCATCTGTCTAGATCTGTAAATATAGGATTTAATGTTCCTAAAACATAATCTTTTGCTTCTGTTTGTAATCTTCTAAAAAACAAATATTTTAATGCAGCTTCTCTATCACCTGCATCTTTTGCTTCAAGAGCTTTTACTGCGAAATCTGTATTATTATGAGCCATCTCCCAAACTGTACTTCCAAGATATCTACTCATTGTAATAACTTTATCATTTGTAACAGCAAAGTATCGTGGATCTTTTACAAAGTCAGTAATAGTTGAATTACTTCCTAAATACTTGTGTCCGAAAAAGTTTATAAACTGTTCTTCTAAATAATCTTTTTCTGTACTTATTGCTCTATTTAATGCAAAAAATAAATTATCTGTAGAATTTCTTTCAATTTTTCGTAATTTTTTCATAGTTGCAATTGCATTTTTACCATCAAGTTCACCATCACCCATTGGTACAATCCATTTAACATTACCAAATGTTCCAACTTTAGCTATCTCGTCAAGTACTAATGAAGACGTTTTATTTCCACCAACATCAACGATTATTTCATGATTATCATCCATTAAAATCATCTCATCAAGTTCAGTAATTTTATTTGTAGATAACATTTTTTTATTTACTATTTTTGTTGCAGTAAAACTTTGTGAATCATTATTTTCATCATCTATTTCTATATATGTTACTGCTTTACCGTGTTTTTTATAAAGGTATGGAGCAATTACTTGCATAGCTACTGTTGATTTACCAACACCACCCTTAGTTTGAGGAATAATTATCATATGTCTTATCCTTAATATATATTAAACTTAGTTTATCCAATTTTTGTTTTTATTTCGATTATGCTTAATGTATGTCTATTTAATTAATAATACTTTGTGAAAGCACTTCACTTTTATTATCATACAATTTAATTTTAAAACCATCACTTGATTTACCATCTTCATCAATATCTATAATGGCAATTTGCATAATAGATCTACAACTATTAGGAACATTAAAATGTCCCCCTATTCCAGTTAATGCTTTTTGTATAGGAATATTACTTTCCATCCCTATTACATTATCTCTACAACCAGTCATGCCTATATCTGTAACATAATACGTTCCATCAGTTATCTCTTGATCATCAGTTCCTACATGTGTATGTGTTCCACAAATAGCACTTACTCTTCCTTTTAACATCTGCATAAGTATTCTTTTTTCTGCAGTTACTTCTGCATGAAAATCAATAAATATATGTTTAACATTGTCTTCTTCTAATTTCTCAACTATTTTTAAAACATGTGTAAATGGATTAAGCACTTGAGGCATAGTATACAGTCCCATAAGATTAATTACAGCAAGTTTCACACCATTTACGTCAACAACTTTCACACCAGTTCCTGGAACTTCTTCTGGATAATTATCAGGTCTTAATACAGGTTTTGTTTCAAGTAAAACTAACATATCTTTTTTCTTGTCCCAAGAGTGATTTCCTCCTGTAATTAAGTCTATTCCACAATTGAATAATTCATTTGCATTTTTGATAGTCAATCCAAAACCATGACTAGCATTTTCTCCATTTGCTATTACAAAATCTATCTTATGTAATTCTCTTAGTCTATCAAGATTTTCTTTGATTATTTTTCTTCCTGGACGTCCAACTATATCCCCAATGAATGCAATTTTTAATGCACTCTTTTTTTCATCTAACAATTTATACCTTTATCTTTTTCATCTTCTACATTAATACAATATCCACTACTAAATGCCCACTGGAAATTATATCCACCAAGCTCACCTGTTACGTCCAATACTTCACCTATAAAATAAAGATTTTTTTGTAGTTTACTTTCAAAATTCTCATTTATTTCATCTGTATTTATTCCACCTTTTGTAACTTCAGCTTTTGTATATCCAAAGTTTCCAGCAGGTGACATTTCATAATTATGTAAATCAATATCTAAATTTTTAATTTGTTGTTTAAATCTTTTTGGTAAATAACTATCTTTATTAGGTAAAAAATCAATAGTGAAATTTCCTTTTTTCCAATACAACGATGTAGTTAAAATTGCAGGTCCACTACACCCTTTATGAGTAAAAAGCATCATGCCAACTACAGTTTTATCTAAGACTTTTATTTTTACATCAACAGATAAACCACTCAATTCTTTAAACCAAAACTGATCTTTTTGTACAGTAAAACCAACAAGTGCAGGATCTAATCTATTTATAGTATGTCCAAACTTTTGAGCAATTTTAAATCCTATATCACTTCCACCAATGCTAGCATAAGAAAGTCCACCAGAAGCCACTATAAGTTTATCTGCAACTATATCACCTTTATTTGTTTTGATAGTATAATTTTCATCATATTCAACATCTAGTACTTTTGTACCCAATCTAAATTTACAATGAGAAGTGAGTTTTGTAAACATATTGATTACATCACTACTACTATTACAAAAATATGTACCTTTGACTATCTTTGGATTTAGGTTTGGACGTACGCCATTTTTATTTAAAAATTTTAATAAATCTTTTTCATCAAATTTTTCTAAATAAGGGTTAATAAATTCACTGTTTCCAAGAAACTTATCTGTTCCCATAAATTTATTTGTGATATTACATTTTGCTCCACCACTTATTTTTATCTTGGCACCAATTTTATCATTTGAATCAATAATACAAACACTTTTATTTTTAAATCTAGAAGCGCACATAAGACCACTTGCACCTGCTCCAATTATTACTATATCATATACCACTATTTATACGCTCTTACGACAAAACCTTTTTTGTCTTTTGCATTTACTGTATAATTTACTGTTTTTATGTATTTATAGTTACCTATATATTTTTTAATTAACCAAGAAGCTTCTATAACTCTTTGTCTTGATAATCCTATTTGAGAATATTTAGACAAATGTTTAATTCGTTTTTCTCCATACACATCTTTTAGTTTATTTATAAGTTTGAAATCTTTATTATCTACCATACCAATAACTTCATACAGCTTGCTATTTTTATTCTTATCTAAAAATGCATACAGTTCTTTTTTACATTTTTGAGAAATGTTTATACCACCTGATTCCATATTTTTACAAGTGTAAGTATTAAAAGTAAGATTTGATTTTTTAAATTCTTTTACTATTTGTACCTCGTCTTGTATATTCATAGGAACGGTAACAATTTTTTCTACTTCTTTTATTTTTTCTACTTCTACTATTTTTTCAACAATTTTTTCTACTTCAACTACTTTCTCTACTTCTACAATTTTCTCTATAACTACTGGTTTTGAAGTACTAACAGTATTAGTATTATTTTGTGACAATTGAAGTTGGTTTTTTAAAACTGTTATTTGATTATTATGTTCGAAGTATTCGATATATTTACTTCGTTCATATGATGGTAACATATCAAAAGAGATATCAGTTTTTAACACATACTGTTTTTTTAAATCTCCCTTTTTAACAATATCATGCGATGAATATATGTAAGTTATATATCCTGTTAGAATAAATATTAAACTTAATAAAGTATATAAAAAAGTATTACTTGATTTTGATACTTGCTGAACATCAATTAATTTCATTTCATTTTCCATCTAATTTCCTTTTTTCGTTAAATAATTTAATGTAGTGATAATTAAGTCATCATCATCTCTACTTGGAGATTTTATTGTTTCTTTTTTATCATCAATATACATAATAGTAATATTCATATCATAGTTACTTATAGTTTTTATTTTTTTATTTAAAGCATTAATTTTAATAATAATTAATTCCATAAATTGTTTCGTTGGTAAATCAAGTCGTCCAAATCGATCTTCCATCTCATCTTGTATACTATATACTTCTTTTACTTCTTTACACATACTAAGACGTCTATACAATTCTAATCTTACTCTATCTTCACTAATATAATCACTTGATAAAAATGCTGTGATACTTAATTTTATATCAACAGTAACTTCCTCTTCTTGTACCTCACCACTTAAAATAGCAATAGCTTCTTCTAGCATTTTAAGATAAAGTCCATATCCTATTTGTTTTATATGTCCACTTTGAGCTTCCCCTATAATATTACCGCCACCTCTGATCTCTAAATCTTGATGTGCTAATGCTGTACCACTTCCAAGGTAAGAGTTTGATTCTAACGCAATAAGTCTTCGTATTGCATCTTTAGTGATTGCTTTTTTATCTCGTACAACAAAATAACAGAAACCTTCTTTACTTCCTCGTCCTACTCGTCCACGTAACTGATGAAGATCTGCTATACCAAATCTATCAGCACCATCAATGATAATACTATTTGCATTTGGTAAATGAAGACCAGACTCTACAATACTAGTAGCTAATAAAATATCAATTTCACCATTTTCAAACATCTCTAAAGTATCTTCACTTTGTTTAGGTGTTATTTTAGAGTGCATTACTGCTATTTTTAGATTTGGCATGATTTCAAGTAGATCTTTTTTCTTAGTTTCTATTGTTGCAATATTATTATAGATATAAAAAAGTTGTCCACCACGACGTTTTTCTCTTAATATAATCTCTTTGATAAGTTTATCATCATACTCTTTTACAAAACTTCGTACACCTAATCTTTCACTTGGAGGTGTTAATAAACTAGACATCCCTTTTATTTTTGACATCGCAAGATTAAGAGTCCTTGGAATAGGTGTAGCACTCATAGAAAAAATATGAACATCACTTCTAATATCTTTTAACTTCTCCTTTTGTTTTACACCAAACTTATGCTCTTCATCTACAACAACTAATCCAAGATTTTTACATTTTACATTAAGTAAAGCATGAGTACCAACAACTAAATCAATTGTTCCATCTTCAAGTGATTTTTTTAATGCATTTCTATCTTTTGTTGATGTTCTTCCATCTAGTTTTGCCACTTTAAAACCAAAAGGCTCAAGTCTATTTTTAATACCTTCAAAATGTTGTGAAGATAATAACGTAGTAGGACAAATAAATAAAGTTTGATATCCATTTAATAAAACTGCCAACATACCATTCATAGCAACTTCTGTTTTACCAAATCCAACATCACCACTTAAAAGTCTATCCATAACAAGACCAGAATTCATATCAGATAAAAACTCTTTAACACTTCTACTTTGATCTTTTGTATACTCAAATCCAGCACCACCTTGTAGTACTTGTATCTCTTCTTTTGTAGTATCTATATAGATACCTTTTGTAAGTTCTCTTTTAGCAGCTATTGCAATTATATCACTTGCTATTGCAAATAATTTTTCTTTTACTTTTCCTTTGAGTTTAGCAAAACTGCCTTTTCCAAGTTTATCTACAGTGGCTATACTTCCACTATCTGCTAAATATCTATCTATGATACCTATATTTTCAACAGGTATTAAAAGTTTATCATCCCCTGCATATTGAACTATTACAAAATCTCGTTTTGCTCCCATTACTGTAACAGGTTTTATGCCTTTAAACTGACCAATACCATGAATTTCATGAACAACAAAATCATCTTTTTTTAGCTCATCAAGAACTATTTTAGGTCGTTTTTTTCGTTTCTTTTTAACATGTTTATTTAAAGAGATGATAACTTCATCATCACTTACTAAATTTACAACTTGATGATCTATTTTAAAGTTTATATTTTTATCATTTAAATCAAGATCATAACCACGGGCTTTCCCTTCTGTTGAAGAGATAATAGTTACTTTTTTTCCTTCATGAAACTTTAGAAAGTCAACGACATTTGCTACATCTATTTGTTTATATGTATCATCTTCTAATATAGGCGACGTAGATAAAAGTTCCTCTTTAGGGATTCTTTTCTCTTCAAAGATATAAACCTCTTCTAATTCATCTAAAGCTTCTTTTGTAATAGAGCTTTCTAACTCTTGTGTATAATATGAAGCATCATCATCTAAAAACCAAAAACCTAAAGAGTGAATATCTTTTTCAAATACATCGATATTACTCTGCTCTATTTTTTCATTTATAACTGCAAGTTTTTGTTCATCAAAAGCTAAAAAGGATGCACTCACAGTAAACTCTTCAAGCTCATCTTTAAATGATTTTTGATTTTCTACATCAAATTTACGAATGCCCTCTACTTCATCATCAAATAAACTTACTCGATATCCAAATTCATCATTTGGAGGAAATATATCGATAATATCCCCACGAATAGAAACTTCACCCTGTTCTGTTACGATATCAACAAAATAGTATCCCCAGTTGTAAAGCTTGTTTTTTAAATCTGCAATATTTATAGTACTTGCAAATTCTATAGTTAAATTATCAAAACATTCAGCTTTTGGAAGTGGGTACGTAATAGTACGTACAGGAGAAATAAGTATCTTGTTCTGCTTTCTGTACTTATGAAAACTCTCTAATGTAGAGGTCATCTCTTTTATCTCATCAGAAAAAGAGAGTAAATCATCTCCATAGTTTGCACGCAAATCACTCAATACAAAAGGACTAAGTCCCAAATAACTAGCACAATCTCGTGCAATCATCGCTTGTTTTTCATCTGCAACTATTAAAAGTTTTGTATCTTTGTTTTGTTTTATGTAATTAAATATTTTATTCATGTCTAGCTTTCATTTTCTTTTGTTACAAATAATATCATTATAAATTTATTTTGTTAACAAATATGTCAAATTGTAATATTTATGTATTTAGAAGATACTCGAATTACTTCTTCTTTAACTCTCGTATCTCTTCTTGCATTTGAGTTACTTTCTCTAAAAGTAAGTCTATTTTTTCTTCTTCACGGTTGAGTTGTTCATCGGTATGCTCACTATTTATTTTTTGCATCTCATCGATGATAACAGCAACAAAAAG
>ENA-ORXI01000062-ORXI01000062.1-sediment-metagenome-genome-assembly--contig:-NODE-62-length-69995-cov-4.799880_pt1 | contig 69995 bp, 74 predicted proteins | sample MGYA00237861_ERZ511468 | MGnify/ENA primary metagenome ERZ511468 (study PRJEB26299, sample SAMN06266213) | sediment metagenome | isolation source: Hudson Canyon methane seep mesocosm | place: USA:Hudson...
TGACTGGGTTCATTTCGATGTAATGGACAATCACTATGTACCTAACTTAACTATTGGTCCAATGGTTTGCAGTGCGTTAAGAGATTATGGTGTAAATGCCCCAATTGATGTGCACTTGATGGTAAAGCCAGTTGATAGTTTGATAGAAGATTTTGCCAAAGCGGGAGCAACTTACATATCTTTTCATCCTGAAGCTTCTGATCATGTAGACAGTTCTTTACAGCTGGTTAAAAAGCATGGTTGTAAGACTGGATTAGTACTTAATCCAACTACCTCTTTAAATTTGTTAGAGAATTGCTGGGATAAGTTAGATATGGTTTTACTTATGTCAGTTAATCCAGGTTTCGGAGGCCAAAATTTTATTCCTTCAGTGCTAGATAAAATTTCTACTTTAAGACAATCAATAGATGATAAAAATTTAAACATTAGGCTAGAAGTTGATGGGGGAATTAAACTAGATAACATTGCAGAAGCCTCTAAGGCCGGAGCAGATACGTTCGTTTCTGGCTCAGCAATATTTGGAGAGAAGAACTACCAGGAAGTCATTTCCAAAATGCGCCAATCTTTAAACTAATTCTTACATTACAATTAAATGTCCCAACAAAGAATTCCAATTTCGGTAGAAATTTTGGCAGATATGGAAACACCCTTAAGTGTTTTCAAGAAGTTGGGAAACAAACCTTTCTCTTATTTATTTGAGTCCGTTGAAGGAGGGGAGAAGTGGGCGAGATATTCACTCATAGGATTACCCTCTTCAACAGTAATCAAGGTGTACAAAAATAAGATTCAAATTTATGAAGATGGACAGATTGTAGAGGAAGTAACTTCTCAGGATCCACTAAAGTTTTTAGAAGAATATCAAGAAAATATAAACGTAAAGCTTAACGATGAACTTCCTGCTTTTACTGGCGGGTTAGTGGGGTATCTTGGTTACGACTGCATTAGATATATTGAACCCAAATTATCTAGTTCTAATCTTCCAGACCCCCTTGGAACTCCAGATGCTCTTTTTATGCTTTCAGAGGAAGTAGCTGTTTTTGATAACCTCAACAACAAATTGCACCTAATAGTGCTTTCTAAAAGTGAATCGGAAAAAGATATTACTGGGGCGGAAGAAAGGCTTAGAGATCTTTCTGACAAATTAAATCATCCCTTGATACCAGAGAATTCAGAGGAAATTACAGACCCGGCAACTGAGAAAGATTTTATTTCAGGATTTGGTGAAAAGGAATTCAAACAATCCGTAGAGAAGATTAAGGAATATATTAAAGCTGGAGATGTAATGCAGGTTGTTTGTTCTCAAAGAATGTCTGTTCCTTTTACCTCAGACCCAGTTGAACTTTATCGCTCTATCAGACACCTAAACCCTTCTCCCTATCTGTATTATTTAAATCTCGATGAATTTCACATTGTAGGGTCTTCTCCAGAAATCTTAGCCAGACTAGAGGACGGTGAAGTTACTGTTAGACCTATTGCCGGAACAAGAAGAAGAGGTAGGAATGAGCAAGATGATATTGCCATGGAAGAGGAAATGGTTAATGACCCAAAAGAAATAGCTGAGCATCTGATGCTAATAGATTTAGGTAGAAATGATGTTGGCAGAATTGCTGAAGCAGGAACTGTTGAAGTCACTCAGAAATTTGGAGTAGAAAGATACAGTCATGTTATGCATATGGTTTCTAATGTTAGGGCTAAGCTAAGAAAAGGATTAAAAGCCATGGATGTATTTAGAGCAACTTTTCCAGCAGGGACTCTTTCTGGGGCTCCTAAAATAAGAGCAATGGAAATCATTGATGAATTTGAACCTGTAAAAAGAGGTATCTACGGTGGCGCGGTCGGATATTTCTCTTGGCAGGGAAATATGGACATGGCCATAGCCATTAGAACAGCAATAATTAAAGACGAAGTTTTATACATTCAAGCGGGAGGGGGTTTTGTTGCAGATTCTGACCCTGAACTTGAATGGAAAGAATCCTTGAATAAAGGCAGAGCTATATTCAAAGCTGTTGAAATGGTTCAACAGAAATTGAAGGGTTAACTTTATGTTATTAATGATAGATAACTACGATTCTTTTACTTACAACCTGGTTCAATACTTCTACCAGCTAGGTCAAGAGGTGGAAGTCTATCGCAATGACTTAATTTCTCTCGATGATATAGAGAAAAAAAGTCCTGAGTACGTTGTCATTTCTCCAGGACCTTGCACACCAAAAGAAGCTGGCATTTCAGTAGAACTTATAAAAGAATTTAAAGATAAACTTCCTATCTTAGGGGTCTGTCTAGGACATCAGTGCTTAGGAGCTGCTTTTGGAGCCAACATTATAAGAGCTAGCAATATTATGCATGGCAAGCTCTCACCTATATCTCATGATGGGTCAGGATTGTTTAAGGGTTTAGAGAATCCCCTTCAGGCCGCCAGATACCACTCACTAATAGTTGAAGAGGCTACTTTGTCCAAAGACTTCCATATTAATGCTCGGACAGAGAGTAAAACCATAATGGGAATTCAACATCAGAAATTACCGTTAGTAGGTCTGCAATTTCATCCTGAATCAATTGCAACAGAACAAGGAATGGAATTATTAGAGAATTTTTTAAATATTTAGTAAGCATATGGATATACAAGAAGGCATTAAAACCATTATGAAAGGCCAAGACTTGTCGAGAGAAGATGCTTCATCAGTAATGAAACAAATTTTAACCGGGTCAACTTCGGAAGCTCAAATAAAAGCTTTTTTAGTAGCTTTAAGTACTAAAGGAGAATCAGTAGATGAGGTGATTGGCTCAGCAGAAGTTATGAGAACATTATCAACAAAGGTATCAGTTAATACAAAACATTTGGTTGATACTTGCGGCACAGGCGGTGTGGCATCAGGAATTTTTAATGTTTCAACAACAGCAGCGTTTGTAGCTAGTTCTTGTGGAGCGAAGGTTGCCAAGCATGGAAATCGTAGTGCAACCAGAAAGAGTGGTAGTGCTGATTTACTGGAAGCTGCTGGAGTTGTTCTGGATCTTAAACCTGACCAAGTTAAAGAATGTATTGAAAATGTAGGTTTGGGATTTATGTTTGCGCCTGCCCATCACAGCGCTATGAAATATGCAGTAGGTCCCAGAAAAGAACTGGGCATAAAAACCATCTTTAATTTATTGGGACCACTGACCAATCCTGCAGGGGCTTTAAATCAAGTATTGGGTGTGTTTGATGCTAAATGGGTTAGGCCCATTGCCGAAGTACTAAAGGGGTTAGGAAGTAAAAATGTATTGGTGCTGCACTCAGAAGATGGCTTAGATGAAATTAGTACGGCCTCTCCAACTAATGTCGCTGAATTAAGGGATGGAAAGATTGAAGAATATTCTATTTCTCCAAGTGATTTTGGATTTAAGAGCTTATCAATCGAGGGACTTCAAGTAGATTCTCCAGAGGCCAGTTTGCAGTTAGCTAAGCAAGCTTTGAGAGGAGAAAATGAGGCTGCCAGTCAAATGGTTGCCATGACTTCAGGTGCAGCCCTATATGTCGCAGATTTAACCAGAACATTAAAGGAAGGTGTTGAAATGTCCTTGGAGAACATAATAAAAGGCAGAGGTTTGGAAAAACTTGAGGAACTTTCTGCGTACAGTCAGTCTTTACAAAAAAAGGACTAATGAAAAATACTTACCTGGACGAGATATTAGAAGTCACTAGAGCTTCTGTAACTGAGAAAAAGAAGAAATTGCCATTAAGTAAACTTAATAACTCTTCCAAAAACCTCTGGCCAACAAGGGGATTCATCAATGCGTTAGTAAATTCTATAAAGAGGAATCAGGTTGCCGTTATAGCTGAGATGAAGAAAGCTTCTCCCAGCCAAGGCCTCATAAGAGAAGCATATGCACCGGACGAACTAGCTAAACAATATGAGCAGGCTTCTGCTGCTTGTTTAAGTGTTCTCACAGATGAGCCTTTTTTTAAAGGTTCTCTAGAACATCTTTTGCTAGTCAGGGAGGCAGTTAACCTACCCGTGTTAAGAAAAGATTTTATTGTTGATGAATATCAAATTTACGAAAGTCGATACAAAGGTGCAGATTGCATCTTATTAATTGTGGCTGCTTTATCCAAAAGTGAGCTTCAAGATTTTTATCACCTGGCCCTGGACCTTGACTTGGATGTATTGGTTGAAGTTCATAACCAAGAAGAAGTTGAAACAGCACTAGATTTGAAATCAAAACTAATAGGAATAAATAACCGAAATTTAGAAACTTTTGAAGTAGATCTAGAGACAACAACAAGGTTGTTTGAAGAAATTCCGGAGGAAATTCTTACAGTTTCAGAAAGTGGAATCAAATCTTCTAAAGACATTAAAAGATTAATCTCATGTGGGGTAAATATCTTCTTAGTTGGGGAAGCATTGATGAGAGCAGAAAACCCGGGTACGGAATTGAAGAATCTTTTTTATAAGTAGATAATGGATTTTATGAAACATTTTGGAATTGTTGCATTAATTGGAGGTTGGTTGGTTATAACGGTATGGGGAGTATTAAAAGGAGTTTTGGAATCACAATCATTGGTGTTTTCAGTATCACTTTCCGTGATTTGGATAGGAATTCTTGTTTTACTTATTTCAGCTATCTGGCAACGATACAAAGAGTCTAAAGACGATCCTTATAACGATGTAGAGGTTTAATAATGTTAGTTGTAACAAGTCCTGATATTCCAGGAAAAAAGATAGTTAAGACTTTAGGTATAGTAAAAGGTAATACCATTAGAGCAAGGCATATCGGTAAGGATATCCTTGCTGCTTTTAAAAATATAGTGGGTGGAGAAATTCATGAATACACAAAACTTATGGCAGAAAGCCGGGAACAAGCTATCGATCGTATGATCGAAAGCGCGGAACAAATGGGCGCCAACGCCATCATTAGCACAAACACAACCACCTCAGTAATCTCCCAAGGGGCAGCTGAGCTGCTAGTCTTGGGGACAGCTGTTGTGATAGAAGACGAGTGAGTCTACTGCTGACTGAAAAGGAAGTTTTCTTATTAACTTCTTTGTCTTTCAGTAGCTGTATCTACTCTTAGCTCTCTTCCGCCAAAATCTTTACCGTTAAGTGAGTCTATTGCGGATTGTCCTCCTTCAGAGGATTCCATTTCGACGAAACCAAACCCTTTTGAACGGCCTGATCCACCTTCGGTAATTATTCTCACGGCCTTAACAGGGCCGGCTTGAGCGAAATGAGCTTCCAGTTCTTCTTCCGTAGCTTGCCACGGGAGATTTCCTACATACAAATTCATATAATTTTCCTGATTAAACACCAATGCAGTGACACTGCGAGACGCACTATACTTATGTAAAACAATTTATCAATAGATTTAATCTATATTTCCCAACTAGATGTGGTAACTGGTAGATGTCATTAATCTTGCTATCCAAGACATTCCTGCCTTTATTTCATCTGGTAATTCAGAAGCTCCTGACTCTTTAGCTTGTTTCGCATGAATATCTTCATCTTCTCTCATTTTATTTATCACAGTTCTTGTTTTCAAGTCTTTATCCGAAATTTGATCAAGGTGAGAATCTAAATGGGCCACCACCTGTTTTTCTGTTTCCTCCACAAAGCCCAAACTCCACCTATCTCCTGCTAGACCCGTTAGTGCACCTATTGAAAAAGACATAAAGTACCAAAGAGGGTTAAGCACGCTAGGACTGTCTCCCAATTCATCAAGGCGTCGATTACACCAGGCTAGATGGTCCATCTCTTCCGATGCTGCCTGTTTCATCTGTTCTCGAGTTGCTTTAAGTTCTGCGGTTAAACTTTGACCTCGATAAAGTGCTTGGGCACAAACTTCCCCAGCATGATTGACCCTCATCAGGGCAACTGAATGATTTTTTTCAAATTCATCAAGCTCAGCCTCGTGAATAGATTCTGCGGGATAAGCTCTTTCGTATTCCTGCCTGTTAGACAAAGAAGACTTGATGCCTTTATCTAATTCAATAATTAGATCATCTAAGAAATTTTTCATGATTCTCTTTCTATAGCTCGGTAACCTATGTCTGTCCTGTAAAAGCAGTCCTTCCAATTTACTTCTTCAACACAATTATAAGCATTAAGTTGTGCTTCAGTAGTATTTTTACCTAAAGCAGTAACACAGAGAACCCTTCCGCCATCAGTCTTAAAGACATTGTTTTGAGCTTGAGTACCTGCATGAAAAACTTTTAAGTTTTCCGTTTCAGGAGGCAGCCCTTCAATCAGGTGACCTTTCTCATAATTATAAGGATATCCTCCAGCAGCCATAACTACACCTACAGCCACTTTAGGATTCCATTGTAGTTCTATTTGTTCTAATTCACCCTTGCTAGCTTGATAGCATAGTTCTACAAGATCCGATTCCAATCTCATTAGAATTGGTTGAGTTTCTGGATCCCCAAACCGACAGTTGAATTCCAACACTTTTATATTCTGCTCGGCGTCTATCATCAGTCCTGCATAAAGAAAGCCACAATAACTTATTCCTTCTTTGGCTAGGCCTTCAATGGTTGGGATTATGACTTGGTCCATAATCCTTTCATGTATCTCAGCTGTTACTACTGGAGCTGGGGAGTAGGCTCCCATCCCTCCTGTATTTGGACCCTGATCTTGATTATCCCTGGTCTTATGATCCTGTGAAGAAGCTAAAGGCAAAACAGTTTTACCATCAGTTAGTACTATAAAGCTCGCTTCTTCTCCTTCAAGAAATTCTTCAATAACAACTTTATTTCCAGCTTCTCCAAAGGATTTTTCTTCCAGACACTCTCGTATTGCCTTTTCAGCCTCCGAATAACTTTGTGCAACGGTAACCCCTTTACCAGCAGCCAGTCCATCAGCTTTGATGACTATAGGAACTGTTGATCCTTCCAAATATTTCATGGCTAACTCAAGATCACTAAAAGACTGGTACACAGCTGTAGGTATTTCATGTCTACAAAGAAAATCTTTCATAAATTCTTTTGAGCCTTCAAGTTGTGCTGCTTCTCTACTCGGCCCAAAACAATTTAGATTGAGCGATTCAAACTTGTCTGTTATGCCCCTTACCAAAGGAACCTCTGGACCTACTATGGTTAAATCTATTCGGTGCTCTGTAGCAAAAATTGCAAGTCTATTGATATCTTCTGCAGCAATATCCACATTGGTAACACCCTCTTCATTCGAGGTACCCCCATTACCTGGAGCTACATAAACTTCAGTAACAGATTCGCTGTGAATTGCTTTCCAAGCCAGGGCGTGTTCTCTTCCACCACTGCCTACAATTAAGACTTTCATAATTAGTGACGAAAGTGCCTCATCCCAGTAAAGATCATGGCAATATCTGCTTCATTAGCAGCTTCAATTACCTCATCATCCTTAATGGACCCACCTGGTTGAATAATTGAAGTTATACCCACAGAAGCAGCAACATCAACTCCATCTCGAAAAGGGAAAAAGGCGTCCGAAGCCATCGCACATCCTTGGGTTTCAAATCCTCTTTCCTTCGCCTTTGAGGCGGCTATTTGGGCGCTGTCTATGCGACTCATCTGTCCTGCTCCAACACCTACAGTCTGATTATCTTTTGCATACACAATCGCATTTGATTTGACAAACTTACAAACCTTCCAGGCAAATAAACAATCTTGAATTTCTTTAGCACCGGGTTCTCGTGAAGAGACTACCTTCAAATCTTTTGGTGATAAGGAACCAATATCGGCTTCCTGGACCAGAAGACCATCTGTAACACTTAGAAACTTAAATCCAGGAGATAAAGCATTCATTTTTTCCATTTCTAGAACTCTAATATTTTCTTTACTGCTTAAGATCTCTTGAGCTGAAGAAGAAATTCCAGGAGCAATAATTACTTCAACAAATTGGTTATCAATTATTTGCTGAGCTGTTTTTTCCTCTAACTTTCTATTTAATGCAATGATTCCTCCAAAAGCTGAAGTTGAATCAGCTGCGAAGGCTTTTTGATAAGCCTTAGTAATATCATCATCAGTTGCTACCCCACAAGGATTCGCATGTTTAATAATCACACACGTAGGCTCTTCAAAACAACGCACACACTCTATGGCTGTATCAGTATCGGCAATATTGTTGTAAGAGAGTTGCTTCCCTTGAAGTTGAATGGCATTGCCTACACCATTTCCTGTTTTGGTAGTGTCAATATAAAAAGCTGCTTTCTGATGTGGGTTTTCTCCATACCGCATAATTTCCTTCTTTTGATACTTTGCAAAAATACGATCGGGAAAATCTTGTTCGTTGAGAGAAGATAGGTAACCAGAAATAACTGTGTCGTAATTAGCTGTGTGAGTGAATGCTTTGGTAGCTAAGGAGCTTCTTGTCTCTGGAGAAAGTGATCCTCCGTTTTTTTTCATTTCTTTTAGGATTAAAGAGTAATCATCTGGATTCACAACAACCCCGACATGTTTATTATTTTTTGCTGCGGACCTGACCATACTGGGTCCACCGATATCAATATTTTCTATGGCCTCAGCTAAAGTTACATTTTCTTTAGAGATAGTTTCAATAAAGGGGTAGAGATTTACTACTACCAAATCAATGGGCAAGATATTATTTTCTTCCATTATTTTTTCATCTTGATTTCGTCGAGCCAAAATACCACCATGTACTTTAGGGTGAAGAGTCTTTACACGACCATCCATGATCTCAGGAAAGTTCGTAAATTCACTTATTTCAACGGTACTAACTTTGGCCTCTCGGAGAGTTTTGAGAGTTCCTCCAGTGGATATAATTTCAATCTTAAATTCTTCTGTCAGGGAGCGACAAAATTCTACTAGCCCTTTCTTATTGGAAACACTGACGAGAGCTCTTTTGATGGGTTCGACTGTTTCTTTCACTCAGACTGATGTGTCTAAATTAAATTATAGTCTTTTAGTTTGGTACGTAATGTTCCTCTATTAAGTCCCAGGACTTGGCTTGCTAAAGTTTGATTGCCCTTACACTCCTTCATGACAGTTTCCAGAAGAGGTTGCTCTACTTCTTTAAGAACTAACTGATAAATATTGGTAGCTTTTTCACCGTCCAACTCCCTGAAGTATTTTCTCATGCTCTTGGCTACTTGATCGCTCAGTCTTTTGCCCTCGCCGTTAAATTCCCTCTTTTTTTTGGAAGCCATGATTGTCTAATTTTTGGTCGATACAGTTTTAAATAAATGGGACTTAAATCATACTCACCTGAACACGACTTTCAAGAAAAATAATTTACTCAGAAAGCTTTATTTTTTCACTGAACAGTGGTAGTGAAATCTCTTCCTAGGTTTAAGATTTTAAATTTGTCTTCGACCCTTGTAATTTTTGTTATGGAACAATTATCTGGATGGAAAGAGACGAATTTTTCTGAATTCTTAATCCATCCTACTACACAATTTATAACCATAAAGTGGCTAAAAATAATCGTGTTGTTTTGAAGCCGCTTTAAAGACTCAATTATGGAGTTTCTCCAGAGTAATTGAGGTTCTTGCAGCTCTTTAACATTTGCTTTGAATACGGCTCTTAACCAGTCTCTTCTATCCGCTAAGGCAATGCCCGGAGAAGGAATTTCTGAAAAAGTATCATTAATACTTAGTTCAAAGCCTAACTTTTCTTTTAAGGGTATTGCGGTTTCTTGTGCTCTTAAAAGAGGACTAGAAATAGCTTCGAAGTCTGAAGGTAGGTCTGAAAGGATTTCTTCTTTCAACAACTCAGATTGTTGCTTTCCTTTTTCACTTAGACTTGGATCAGGGTCTTGATCCCAGGCAGCTCTGGCTTCTCCATGTCGAATTAAATAAATAGTAACAGCTTGTTTATTAGTCATTCACAACTTCCTTATGAGATCAGTGTAATAATATCTATATAAAGTCTCATTGTAGCCATGAACTATACAAGAATATATTGCGGTCAGAACCTTGAGATAGGTAAAGTCTTAACCCTCCTACAGGATTCCTCTAAACACTTAGCTCACGTACTAAGAAAAAAAGAAGGCTCCTTGATCGAGTTATTTGATGGCAAAGGATCTTCTTATACTGCCGAAATCATTTCTTCTCAAAAGAAAAGAGTCAAAGTTAAGTTAGTTGAGGAGCCAGTTTTTCAAGATAGAAAAGGAATTAAAATTTCATTGGGTCAGTCTTTAATAAAAACAGAACCATTCAGTTTCTCAATTCAAAAGGCAACTGAACTTGGTGTAGTCTCTATCTCTCCTCTTTACACAGAGAGAACAGTAATCAAATTAAAGTCAAATTCAACTAAATCTAGAAAAGCCAGATGGCAATCAATTGCTACACATGCTTGCCAACAATGCGGAGAAAACTGGTTGCCAGAGATAAATGAAATTCAACGATTGGAAGACTGGACCCAAGCAGTCAAAGCCAAACATAAAATTGTTCTTTATCCCGGTGCTGAAACTAAATTATCTAGCTTAACTTTTGATGATTCAGTCGCAATTGCAGTAGGGCCAGAAGGTGATTTCACTGACAGTGAAATAAAGTTACTAACTAAAAAAGATTTCTTGCCAGTGAAATTGGGAGAAAGAGTATTAAGGGCAGATACAGCAGTGATTTCTGTTGTCAGTGCAATACGAGCAATGTGTGAAGAGTTTTAGTGCCTGTTAAAGTAAAATTACTATGATTACAGAGGTTATATGAAATTTGGTGTGGTAATGGATCCAATCGGTTCCATAAGTTTTAAAAAGGACAGTACATTATCGATTCTTTTAGAAGCACAATCTAGAGGACACCATCTTGTTTATATGGAACCCAGTTCCCTTTTTTTAAAAGAGGATGGACCTCATGCGTTAAGTCAAAAACTGAAAGTCAAAGATGACCCTGAAAATTGGTTTAAGCTTTCTGAAAATACTATAACTAGTTTAGCTGATTTAGATTTGATAATTATGAGGCAAGACCCCCCGTTTGATGCCAACTACATTTACAACACTTACGTTTTGGAAGCAGCGGAAAGAGAAGGGGTAGTAGTGGTAAACAAACCCAGCAGTTTAAGAGACTGTAATGAAAAAGTATTTGCAACTGAATTTCCTCAGTGCTGTACACCTTTTTTAGTAACCAGCAATCAAGAATTATTAAGGGGTTTCATTGATGAGCATTTAGATACTGTCGTTAAACCATTGGACGGAATGGGTGGGTCTTCAATTTTTAGGGTTAGGAGCTTAGATCCCAACGTTGCAGTAATTCTTGAAAACATGACAGATAATGGTTTTACCAAAGTTATGATTCAAAAATATATTCCAGAGATCACCGAAGGCGATAAAAGAATATTGTTGATTGATGGCTCTCCAATGGGAGGCGCTGTAGCCAGAGTTCCAGCCGAGGGAGAGTTGAGAGGGAATTTAGCTGCAGGAGCTAATGCAGTTGCAAAATCTTTAACTTCCAAAGACAGATGGATTTGTGATCAGGTCGGTCCTCGGCTAAAAGAACTTGGATTAACACTAGTCGGTTTAGATGTCATTGGAGATTATTTAACTGAAATTAATGTTACTAGCCCTACTTGTTTTAGAGAGTACAAGAATCTTTGTGACATCGATGTTTCTTCAGATCTCTTAGATTGCTTAGAAGGAAAAATATCTAAATGAACTTGTCTTCCAAAGTAATCATTGCTTTCGATTTTGGTTTGAAACACATAGGTGTGGCAATAGGTCAGGAGATCACTAGCACTGCTCAGACTTTTCGTTCTTTACAAGCTAACAATGGGGAACCGGATTGGAATATATTAGATATTTTGATTAAAGAATGGAACCCCAAACTTTTTGTAGTTGGTAATCCTCTAAATATGGATGGATCAGATAGTGAAATGAAAAAGAACAGTGATAAATTTTCAAATCTAATTAACAAGAGATATAACATCCCTGTTGAATTAATAGATGAAAGACTTACAACAAGAGAAGCTAAAGACAGATTACGATCTGCAAAAGAAAACTTGATATCAGTTTCAGCTGACACCCATCAAATATCTGCACAAATTATTTTAGAAAGCTGGTTTTTGGAGAGCAGATAAATGTCAGGATCCATACCACCAGCTTTCATCAGAGAAATTGTAGACATGACTGACATTGTTACTTTGGTGGACAGTTATGTCCCGCTTAAAAAGAAAGGTAAAGATCACTGGGGTCTTTGCCCTTTCTGTGATGATGGCAGCAATCCTTCGTTCAGCGTCAGTCCTCAAAAGCAGTTCTATTACTGTTTTAAATGCAGAGCTACAGGCAATGTGATTGGTTTTTTAGAATCTTTTGAAGGCTTGGGATTTGTTGAGTCGGTCGAGGCTCTGGCCTCCAGAGCAGCAATAGAGGTTCCTTATGAACAGTCTTCAAAAAAAAGAGAAGATAAAGATCCAATATTTGAGGTTTTATCTATTGCTTCAGATTTTTATGAGACTTCTTTGGCAGATTCAGCTTTAGCAAAACAAGTTCAAAAATATGTCAAAGAAGACAGACATATTTCTGGCAGTACTTGCAGAAGGTTTGCAGTAGGGTATGCCCCAAAATCTTGGAATGCTCTATCTTCTTATTTATCAACTAAAGGATTCTCTGTGGAGCTTCAAACTAAGGCGGGTCTGACCAAAAGGAATAAAGATAAAGAAGCTTACGATTTATTTCGAGATCGTTTGATGTTTCCCATAAAAGACAGAAAAGGAAGAGTGGTTGGCTTCGGAGGAAGGGTAATGAAGCCTGAAGACCAACCTAAATACCTCAACACAGGGGATACTCCCGTTTTTCAAAAAGGGAAGGAACTTTATGGACTGTTTGAGACTTTGCAGGATAGAAGAAATTTAAAAAGAATCTATGTAGTTGAGGGTTATATAGACGTTATAGCAATGTCCGAAAATGGTATTAATAACGCCGTTGCTACTTTGGGTATAGCAACCAACCGTTTTCACACGCAGGTGCTATTGCAGCTGGTTAATGAAGTTATATTTTGCTTTGATGGAGACGATGCAGGAAGAGGAGCTGCCTGGGGAGCCCTCAAGAATGTTTTACCAGTGGTCAACGATGGAGCAGAGATAAAATTTCTTTTTCTTCCCGAAGGTGAAGATCCTGCAAGTTTATTAGAAAAAGAAGATAAAGAAACCTTTGAAAAAAGGCTCAAAGATGCCCTGCTGTTATCCGAGTACTTTATTGAAAGATTAACTCTAGCTGTTGGCACTGGTTCTTTAGAGAAAAAAGCAACTTTGGCATCTAAAGCAATAGAGTTGCTAAAGTCTATGCCTGAAAGTTCAATAAAAAAATTATTGGAGGCAGAGGTTTCAACGATAACAGGTTTAAGCAAGCAGGATATCGAAGAGAACTCTCGGTCGGCGGCAGCTAGAAAAAGTAAGGAAACTAAATTCATTACAAGTTCCCAAGAAAAAGAGGAAGAAAAATCTTTTGAGCCTGGAGGAATAATTGCTAAGACAGTTGCTGCTTTAATCACTTTTCCTGAGCTTATTTCTGAAATAGACTCTACTGACTGGATAAAAGAACTTTCTAGACCTGAAGGAAATTTATTAGTGCAGGTTATTGAATATTTTCAGAATTTTCCAAATGGCCAAGTTGCAGATCTCCTTAGTTCCTTGGACAAGGATTCAACATCCTTTGTCGGAAGCTTATTATCAGGAAGCCCGTCAGTGGATAAAAAAAATTCTGTGGCTTATTTTCAAGACTGCTTACAGGCCCTGAAAAAAGCTAATCCAAGAAAAAGAATAATTGAGTTAAAGAAACAGTTGGCTAAAGAAAAATTATCCGAAGATGAAACTTTTGAGTTACAGCAGCATCTATTATCAAACTTAGAAAAGTTAAATGAAGAAGACAGAGGATTACTTAGAGAGTTAAGTCAAAATTAGCAAAGGGCTTGAATAATAATAATTCATATCAATATTGGGATTTAAGGTCTAAAAACACTATAATCCCCAACCCTTTTTAAGAGAGTATGGCTAGAAAATCAAAGAAAGTTACTGAACCAGAAGTCGAAGAACCCTCTGAAGAACTTGCTGCCGCTTTGATTAGCGAAGAAGATCTTGAGAATTCTGGTTTAAGGGAGTTAGTCGATAAAGGCAAAGAGCAAGGATTTCTGACTTACGAAGAAATCAATTCGATGTTGCCAGAAGACATTTCTGACCCCGATCAAGTTGAAGAGACCATTCAGATGTTGATCGACATTGGAATAGAAGTACAGGAAGGGAAGCAAGATGCTGAAGGCAATGAAGATTCTCCTCCTGAAACAGTTCCTGATACTAGGACCACGTTAACCACTGTTGAATCGGAAATTGGAAGGACAACTGATCCAGTTCGTCTTTACATGAGGGAGATGGGAACAGTGGACCTGCTTACTAGAGAAGGAGAGATTGCTATAGCTAAGAGAATAGAAGAAGGTTACAGAGAGCTTTTAGCAGCATGTTGTTTTTACCCAGGTATCGTTGATAAGATTTTGGATGATTATCAAGAGGTGTTAAAAGAGGAGAAACGTTTATCAGAAGTCATGGTGGGTTTCATGGATATAAATGATGAGATACCCCCTCCTGCTATTGTTCAAGCTGCACAAAAAAAAGAAAAAAATGAGGACGACGACGAACAACCAACTGGACCGGATCCAGTAGAAGTCAAGAAGCGCTTTAATGCTCTAAAAAGACAATTTAATAAAGTGGAAAAAGCTTGCTTAAAATCAAGAACCACAAAGAAAGCGCTTAAAGAACAACAAAAATTAGGAGAAATATTTAAATTCATTAAACTTTCACCAACCCAATTTGAAGTCATAGCTAGGCCAGCTAGGGATTCTTTGGGGATAATAAGAGATTGCGAAAAAGAAGTTTACAGAATATTCGTAAAGCTTGCCAGGATGCCTAGAAGAGACTTTATCCAAAGTTATCCAGGAAATGAAGCAGATCCAAGCTGGGGTTTGAAAATGTCCAGAGTAAGAAAACCTTGGGCAAAAACCATTAAAGTAAATATAGATGAGGTTACTCGCCAACATAATAAGCTAGCCAAACTAGAAAAGATTATTGGCTTAGAAATTGCACATATTAAAGATATCAATAGAAGGATGTCCATAGGCGAAGCCAAAATAAGAAGAGCCAAAAAGGATATGGTTGAAGCCAACTTACGTTTGGTTATCTCAATAGCCAAAAAATACACAAACCGAGGACTACAATTTTTAGATTTAATTCAAGAGGGTAATATTGGCTTGATGAAAGCAGTTGATAAATTTGAATATAGAAGAGGGTATAAGTTCTCAACATATGCAACTTGGTGGATTAGACAAGCTATCACTCGATCAATAGCTGATCAGGCCAGGACCATCCGTATACCTGTTCATATGATTGAAACTATTAATAAGCTCAATCGAGTGTCTCGTCAGATGGTTCAGGAAATGGGAAGAGAGCCTACACCCGAAGAACTTGGTGAACGTATGGAACTCCCTGAAGACAAGATCCGCAGGGTACTTAAGATTGCTAAAGAACCTATATCCACCGAGACACCGATAGGAGATGAAGACGACACAACTCTTGGAGATTTCATTGAAGATACAGCAATTCCTTCTCCAGGCGATGCCGCAACCGAAGACAATTTAACTGAAGCTACAGATGATATCTTAGGTAGTTTAACCGCTAGGGAAGCCAAGGTTTTAAGGATGAGATTCGGCATAGGTATGAACACAGATCATACTCTAGAAGAGGTGGGTAAGCAGTTTGATGTAACCCGAGAACGGATCCGTCAAATAGAAGCCAAAGCTTTAAGAAAATTAAGACATCCAACTCGCTCTTCTCACTTAAGAGGTTTTCTAGACGATTAACTCGTTGCAGTTACCAGTTGAGCTTAGTTAAAATAACTCAAGGGCCCTTAGCTCAGTTGGTTAGAGCAGTGGACTCATAATCCATTGGTCCCAGGTTCGAGTCCTGGAGGGCCCACCAAATAAAATGCCTTACTTACTAACTGTTATTTTTTTAACCGCTACACTCTGGTTAAACCATGCTGCCTTAGCTCTTATATTAGGAATCTTCCTCTCATACATCATTACTATCCCTAAAGATTTTTTTACTCGGAAGTATGGAACCAGAATTCTGCAAACTGGTATTGTCTTTTTAGGAGGTAGCATCAGCGTTACCCAGGTAACTGATATTAGTAAAGATTACCTTCCCTGGATTTCTGGGTTTGTATTAGTCACCTTTTTTGTAGTCATAGGTTTAGGAAAACTCTTAGGAGTAACAAAAAAGCAATCGTATTTATTGGCGTCAGGTACGGCAATATGTGGAGGCACAGCTATGGCTTCTGTTGCTCCTGTGATCAAAGCCAAACCAGAAGATTTGCTTCCAGCACTGTCTATCGTTTTTATCTTAAATGCACTGGCCGTTATATTTTTTCCTCTGTTAGGTAACTGGATAGGTCTAACGGAAGACCAATTTGGGTCTTGGGTTGCTCTGGCTATTCATGACACCGCTTCTGTCATCGGTGCTGCTTCGGTGATGGGTGAAAGAGCGATAGAAGTCGCTGCAACTTTAAAGTTGGGAAGAACTTTATGGATTGTGCCTTTAGTTTTATTTTCTGCTTGGTATTTTAGAGAAAAGAGAGAAAGGTTCGGATTTCCTATTTTCATTCTGTTCTTTATATTAGCAGTTGCATTGAATTCTTTGTTAATGCCTTCAGTAGAGGTCAACCACATATTGAAAACCATTAATAAAATCTGCTTACTGACGGGTCTTTTTTGTATCGGTACACAAATTGACCGATCTGCCATTCAACAGATATCTGTTAAACCATTGGTTTTGGCGGTTTTGATGTGGGCCATCGTTATTCCAACTTCGCTTTGGGTGATTCATTAACTTAAAAGGACGAGTTGTTACTAAAAACCAAGAATTCACACTGCTATACTGTATTTTTAGGTTAATATTTTAAATACTTATGAAAAACTCTATTTCATTTCTGATTGCTCTATTTTTTAGTTTAACGATTTATGCTCATGGATCTGGTGGTTCCTTTTCAAAAGATGAGAATGGTGATCGTCCTATAACTTTTCCTGATACTCAACAACACAAGACTCTGGTAACAGATTTACACACCCATTCAGTCTTCTCAGACGGTCACGTTTGGCCTAATATCAGAGTGGGTGAGGCTTTACGTGATGGAGTGGATGTTTTAGCTGTAACGGAACATCTAGAGTATCAACCCCATCAATCAGATATTCCACATCCAGATCGAAACCAATCATTCGCGGAAGCCAAAGCAGCAGCTGGGAAACAAGATATCTTGGTTATCAACGGGTCTGAAATCACACGTAACATGCCGCCCGGACACATCAATGCAGTGTTTGTTAAAGACGCAAATAAGTTGATCGATGTGGATCTAACAAAGGAAGAAGAAATGCAAGCGGAGTTAAATAGTAGACTTGAAGAAATAAAAGGACGAGACCGAAAAACAATGGAATTTTATGCTTTAGCTGGAATGTGGCCTGCTGAAAAGGCTATCCAAGCTGCCAATGATCAAGGGGCTTTCCTGTTTTGGAATCATCCCATGTGGGGATCTCAGAAGTCAGATGGCATAGCTGAACTTACTCCTATGCATAAAAGGTTAATCACTCAAAACCTTCTACACGGCATTGAAGTAGTCAATGGAAACTCGTATTCAGAAGAAGCTTTCCAAATCGCTATAGATAACGATTTAGCAATAATCGGCACATCAGATGTACATAATTTAATCGATTGGGATTATAAACCTCATGCAGGAGGTCACCGACCGGTGACTTTAGTTTTTGCTAATTCCAAAAGTGAAAATTCGGTTAAGAAAGCCCTTGAACAAAGACGCACTGTGGTCTGGTTTAAAAATACTCTTTTAGGACTCAAAAGAAATCTCAATCCTTTATTGGAGGCCAGCTTGTCAATTGAATCAGCAAGCTACAACAGTAGAAATCAAATTGTGGGCTTAACCATTAAGAATAATTCAGATGCTAAATTCCTTTTAAAGAACAAGTCTGAGTATACCTTTACTAACAATGATGATTTGGTAGTTGTTCCGGCTCAAGGTACCAAATATCTAGAGGTTAAAACTGTAAAAAGACTCAATATGTTGCAATTAGATTTTGTAGTGATGAACGCACTATCAGCCCCTAAAGAATATGCCAAGCTAAGTTTAGCAACGAGAATTAAAAAGTAATGAATGCTTATTGGATGGTTCGATGTCACGTCACCAATACTGAAATCTATTCAGATTATATCCAGTTAGCAGGACCTGCTATTGAGAAACATGGAGGTAGATTTTTAGTCAGAGGAGGAAAGCAAATTGAAGTGGAAGGCGACGGCTACGAGCGCACTGTGCTGGTAGAATTTGATTCCCTAGAACAAGCCAAGGCTTGTTACCAATCTGAGGACTACCAAGAGGCCTACCGGATACAGCAGCTGGCTGCCGAGCGACTAGTTGTGATGGTCGAAGGTGTTAACTGAGCATATGCTCAGTTTCGTCCCACAAACGACTGGCTTCATCAGAATCAACGGCCCAATCATTGACTCCAATAAAACGAGCGTTTTCACCATCATCAGTGGGTGCAGCCACTTCGCAGTTTTCACAGTAGACTCCGCCAATGCCATCTAGTTGAGGACTGGTAGCGGCCCACAGAGTAGTGGATGCCCCTTGTGTCGCGCTTTTAAACATTTTGGCCACGCGCTCAGTCGGTTGTCCGTCTTTATCCATCCAACCCAAAGCAACCATTTCTTCTTGTTCTAAGTGTCTTTGTAGGGGGGTCATGATGCCACCCGGATGTACGCCAAAAGCCCTGACACCACTGTCCTTCATACGCTTATCAACTTCAACTGCCAAAAGACTGGCAGCTGTTTTTGATTGTCCATAAGCGGCCCACTTCTCGTACTCTGAGTCGTTAAAATGAATATCGTCCCAACGAATACCGGATATTTTATGTCCTGTGGATGACAGGGTTACCAGGCGAGCGCCTTCAGCAGCCTGCATAAGGGGCAATAATCCTTTGGTCAAAATAAAATGACCTATTTGGTTAACAGCGAATTGCAATTCCCATCCTTCAGAGGTCCGCATTTCAGGACAAGCCATTACACCTGCATTGTTGATAAGAATATCAAGCTTACTAACCTGGCTCGAGAAATCATCAACAAAGGTTTGCACGGATTTAGGGTTAGCTAAATCCATTTCAACAATATGTGCGGCTGGAACTATGCCTTCAAGCTCTTTAACCGCGACATCTGTTCTTCGAGCTGGAATATATACATCACACCCAGCATCCACCAAAGCTCGGCTGGTTTCCGTTCCGATCCCAGAATAACCTCCGGTTACCAAGGCAGTCTTACCACTCAAGTCTATGTCAGCCATCACTTCAGCCGGCTCACTCTTGGCTCCGAAACCTGAACTGACAGGTTTTTGTTGTTCTGAAATCATATTTTTCTCCTAATTAGATTTGTTTGGTTTTAAGTAATCTGACATATTCCATTTCGGGTATCTCAACTGAGCAAGCGATAAGGTATCTTCATTCCAGAAAGGATCCCCTGGTAGTGGGACTCCAAAGCAAAGGAGTTGTTCTGGTGTCGCATGCTCAAAAATTTTGTGCCATGGTTTGTTAAAGTGCCAGGGCCAAGCAGTATAGCCTATGGCATCATTACCTGCTTTTTTGAAACAAGAAGTGACTGCATAACGGTAACCCAAGGGTTCAGTTAGGTTGGTACCACGATGGAAAACATCTATTCCGTACGCCAGTAAGGTGCCTGCAGGCCCTGCAGCACTACACTCAAATTTTCTAAGTTCCTTTTGATGCTCAAGGTCTTCACGGTGCTTAAGAAACCTCTTCATGCCATCGAAGCTTTTGCTGTCACTACGTTTAACGTAATGAGTAGGCCCATGGGCTTCACTGACGTCGGTAAAATAAATTATGAAAGTAATGGAATTAAGGCATTCATCTTTAGAAGGAACAGTGAGGGTGTGGTTACCAAAATCACAGTGAAAGGCCTGATCAAAGTCTGCTTCACCAGTGAACTTAGCCCAGGCTTGAGCTTGATAGAGTCTTACATCATCAGTTCTTAGAGCGGAACGGGCAAATTCAATTAAACTTGGGTGCACCGCGATAAGGTTAAGAGCACTCGAACAATCAAAGGGAATATTTTCAAAGTTTCTGAACTGTTCCATGGTGGTTTTACCCATCTTTTTACCTGAGAGTTGTAAAGGCAGCTTATTACCCACTTCTCCCTTTTTCTTCTTGTTCAATGCTTCCGCTTCGGCTTTACGACCAGGAAATACTTCTTCAAAGTCGGTCACAATTCCTTTTATTTCTTCTTCTTTAAAGAACAAGGGCACAACCACTGCCCCTTCTTGTCGCCAAGTCTCAATATGTTTACTAGTGTATCTTTCAGGCATGCTTAGCTGAGTGCTGATCCCTCAACAGTAATGCGATGCATTAAACGTGTTTCACCGGGGTAGTCATTGAGGGCGAAGTGCCAAGTGCAGCGATTATCCCAAAAAGCTATGGATCCAGGTTTCCATTGAAAACGAGTGGTATTTTCCTGTTGTGTGGTGTGTTCGGCTAGATAATCTAAAAGAGGTTTAGACTCTTCCACAGTCCAGCCTTCGAAGTTAACTGTGAATTCAGGGTTTACATACAAGGCTTTTCGTTTACTTTCAGGATGTGTAATGATCACAGGGTGAATGGCATCTTGAGTGGCCAACTCAGGATTGCTAATTCGTTGATTAGAAGCCTCGGCATAGCCAGTATGGGCCCCAAAAACATGCCTACTGGAATGACAGGCCCTCATGGTTTCAAGAGTCTTTTTCATGCCATTGGAAAGGGTTTCATAGGCTCTGTACATATTTGCAAATAGAGTATCGCCACCTATTTTAGGTGTTTCTTTAGCCAATAATATAGAGCCCATAGCCGGTATTTGATCGTAGGAATGATCAGTGTGCCAGGCCCCGCCGATATTGATTTTTTGATCCGGATCTTTTTTTACTTCAGCGATTTGATCGTACCCCTCCACTTTTGCAAAAAAGCGATTGATATTTATTTCACCCCAACGTTTTGCAAAGCTCAAATGATCATCTGGTGTTAACTCTTGTTCACGAAAAAATATTAAACCATGTTCAATGAAGGTCTCACGAATCTCTGAAAAAAGACTGTCAGATAATTCATTTGATAAATCAACATTGTGTATTTCCACGCCCATAGAACCTGATGTTGGGTTAATTAATATGTTTGACATCACTCTATGATTAATGGCTTTAAGCTTGTTGAATTTCTTTATTTATGTCTTTAATTAAAGAGCTTACTGTGTCGTAAAATATGAAAGGAATAAATGCATGGATAAAAGCTATAAAAGAAATAAAAATTAAAATACCAGATAAATATAAAGCCCTTGCTCCATGTTTAGGGTAACTCATTTTTGCTTCTTTTAAGTGATTGAAGTTAATCATGCCTACGTTCTCCCAAGTTGATACTGTTAAGAATCTTCCATTCTATATTTTCTGGATCAAAAGAAACTAGATAAAAAGTTTCTGCCATAAAACTACCTTCTATTTCAGGCAATTCAGTCAAGAGCGATTGTTTTTTTTCTAAAGCTTGTTTGCCATAGTAAAGGCTTAAATGTGGCATGAATTCTTCGTTTTCAATTTTTAGCAAGTCACAAATTTTTGATCTGGTAGTTTGAAGACCTTGGTTAAGATTGACCTTCACATAGAAAGCCTGAAAGAAATAATCTTTCATACCATAACCTTTATAGGATATTTCAATAGGATCTATTGCATTGGCCATTTCTTCTTCTAAAGTCTTAGCTTTGGACGGATTAAGATCAAATTGTCCTGCTAAGGTCATATGAATAGGGAAGGAAGGCCCTTTTAATTTGTTATCTATAGTTTGTTTGGTATTTAGAATTAAAGGAACATCTTCTTTTTTAGGAATTGCCCAAAGAGTCAATATAGAATCTTTTCCTAAGGAGCCCATTTTCTTATTTCGATACTTTTTAGGATTAAGCAGAAAGCCTATAGATCTAATCTCTGTCTTGTTCCAGCATAATATTGCTATTCCACCAGGCCGAGTCAGAAAAGGCTCGCATGTCTAATTCATGAGTCCAAGAAGATCTATGTTGTTGTGCTAAGTGGTAATAAGTATCAGCTATTTTTTCAGGAAGTAACAATCCATCATGTTCCATTCCCTTGGTTTCTCTAAATTTCTGATACATTTCAGGCCCCATCATCTTGCCAAGAGTATCAGGCGCATCAACAGCTCCATCAACCACTATATGAGTAATATGAATTCCTTGAGGAGAGAATTCTGCGTTCAGCGACTGACACAACATTCTTCTCGCGGCCATTGCTGCTGCATGGGAATGTTGATTCCTATTTCCCCTCATTGCAGCTGTTGCTGAGGTTACTAAAAACGTTCCTTTCCCTCTTTCAACCATTAACGGGCATAAAATCTTAGCAGCTCTGAAAAGACCAAAGCTGGCCATCCTCCATCCCCACTCAAATTCTTTGTGACTTGTTTGTTCGAGTAACTTCATGCCTGTTTGAGCTCCCAGGTTGTAAACAAGCACTTCAATAGGCCCGATATCTGATTCTATAGAGGTAATTACTTCTTCAATGGCATTATCTTCTATGGCATTCATAATATAACCGTTGGCTGAACCACCCTGATCTTTAATGTTGTTCACTAAACGGTCTAAACCTTCTTTATCTGATCTTCTACACAAAGAAGAATGATATCCCTCTTGTGCAAATCTGGTTGCTACTGTGCCACCGATACCTGCACCTGCTCCTAAAACTAAACAAACTGGTTTCATAATTACTCCTTAATTCTTTTACCTATATTAATTACAATCTTCTCAGTATCAAAATATATTAAGGAAGAATTACATTCGAGGTAGGGTAGAAGACAATTATGCAGATCTTGGAGAAGACGATATTCAAATTGAACAATTTCATATTTTCTAGGTTTGTTTGGTTATCATTTTAATAAAACTAACCTCATCTTCATCATAAGCAGAACCGTCTACTCTGAAGATATCATGGAACCATTTTTCAGGTTCAGGAATTGGATCACCAGGATTTAGAAATTTACCCTCCTTTTTAAGTTTTTGTAAGTTTGCAATTGTTGACCACCCAAAGTGAGTTTGACTCTTGCCTGCTACCAGACCCCAGTTGTAACACCCCACTCTGTAGTTTTTAAAAATGGGTAAACTGAATTCAAAGGTTGTACCAAACTCTCTGGCCATGTATTCAGTGCAAATAACAGGTCGATCCAGTTCAAGAAGGGTTTTGATAATCTGTTCTAATTTAACTCCTTCATAACAGTGAAAAGTTATAACGTCTGAGTTCACTTTATTCAGATTAATAATTTCTTCACCCACCGATCCATCTAGACATGATGTGAGGGGTTGAGAAGGACGGACTTCATGAGCCCATTCCCAAGTCCGCTTTAAAAGAATCAATGATTGTTCTCCTACACCAAATTGACCCGGTTCATTGTAGATATCCCACATCAGTATTCTTTGGTCCTCGGCAAACTCTGTCAAAACACCTTGAACAAATTCTTTTAAACGGATGACTTCTTCACAGGCAGTATCTGCTTGAATCGCGTGTACTAACTCAACCCCTGGACTTTGTTTCCACCCAGAATTATGAACTCCACTTACTGGAAGGGGCTGTTTTCCTAATTTTGGATAGGGTCTGTGACAGTCATCAAATAACACCAAGATGGGTCTAATGAAATGCTTGTCACAGATGTTCAATAAGTCATCTAAACGACCACAAAAGCCCTTGGGATCTTCACACCATAATAGGTCATGAAGGTAAATCCTTAAACTGTTGAACCCCAAACTTCTGGCCCATTTAATCTCCCTTTCTATGGTTTGCCTGTCATATGTATCCTGTTGAAACATCTCCAACTGGTTAATGGCAGTACTTGGTAAAAAGTTACAGCCAACTAACCAAGGCTGGTCAAGATACCAATCTTTAGCCTGTTGTTTACTCCACCTAGCCATTACATTGAAGCTTAAAACATTAGAGAGTTTAGTTGATAACCGCAAGAGTCAATCCGTCACCAATCGGAACCATGGATAAAGACACTCTTTTATCGTTGGCGATAAACTCATTGAGTTTTCTAATGGCTTTCGTGTCTTCATCATTTCTTTCAGAATCAATCACCGATCCACCCCACAAGACATTGTCTATTGCTATTACTCCGCCTTTTCTCACCAGTTTTAAGCATTTTTTATAGTAGGCAGGATAATTTGCTTTGTCGGCATCGATAAAAGCAAAATCAAATGAACTCTCTTGGCCATCTGCGAGTAGGGCATCCAGAGTATCTACTGCTGGTGCTAATCTCAGATTTATCTTATGAGCCACTCCAGCTTGCTCCCATTTTTTCTTTCCCAAGGCAGTCCATTCTTCAGAAATATCGCAAGCAATGATTTCTCCTTCTTCGGGAAGTGCTAAAGCAACAGCCAAGGTACTGTAACCAGTAAAGGTACCTATCTCTATGGTTTTTTTGGCTGACATCAATCGTATTAAATTAGCCATCAAGGCTCCTTGTTCCGGACATATTTGCATCATCGACTGCGGTAACTTAGCGGTCTCTAGTCTCAATTCCGTTAAAGCAGGATGCTCTTCCATTCCTTTTTCCCAAAGGTATTCTCTTAAGTTAGTTGTGTAATTTAAAATTCCTGTAGACATGATTAATCCTCGGTTTAAACCAATATAACAAAATGATTATCTTTATAGGAATCCTATCAATGCAAATACATAATGACAGAAGAAATTGGTGGTATTATGAAATCAATTTTCAAGGAGAATAATTATGGCCTATGCCCCCGATAATCGAGACTTCTATGATGCTGATAGCCATGTGATGGAGCTTCCAAATTTCATCATAGATTATGCTGATAAAGAATTTAAAGACTTAATACCACCAGTTAATTACAAAGCTAGCCTTGTTACTGACGAAGAGGTTGAAGAAATAGTTAATAACGGTGGAAAACATAGCAAAGAACACGTGGAAGCACAGATTGCTTTAGGAGATAAATTAATTGCTGAATCTAAAGAGATACAAGCACTGGGAGCATTTGATCGTGATGATAGAAGTATAGCCATGGATCTGCTTGGGTTTAAGAAACAACTGGTTTTTGCTACTCATAGTGTAGTTACACCTTTCAGGGATGTTAGAGGTAAAGCAAAATATGTTGAGAAACAAGGAGTCAAAATTACCCCAGAATTGCGTTATGGAGCTACAAGAGCTCATAACAGGGCAATGTCAGATTTTTGTTCACAAGATTCAAGACTAATGGGTGTTGGAGTCATTCCTTTACATGAACCAGAATTGGCTATGGTAGAGTTAGACTTCGCAATTAAATCTGGTCTTAAGGCTATATGGATTCCGCATTATGCTAGCGGAGATAGGTCTCCTGGACATTTGTCTCTAGATCCTTTTTGGCAAAAACTTTCGGAAGAAGGCGTTCCTTTCTTAATGCATGTTGGAGGAGCACCCCTCCAGTTAGATAAAAGTTGGAGTGACAATGGGAAACCGCCTAGTAAAGATTGGATGGGTGGAGGGGAGAACGTCAGAGCAAAAGATATGGTAGTAATGCATCAGGGCCCTGAAACATTTGTATCAATGATGGTTTTGGATGGCGTTTTTGAAAGAAATCCAAAACTTAAGGGTGCTAGTGTTGAGTTGGGAGCTGGTTGGGTTCCTGAAATGTTAAAGAGACTAGATTATGTAGTTAGAACATGGAGCAGAGTTGACAAAAACTTAAGTGAAATTAAAAGAAAACCTTCAGAACAATTAATAGAACAAATGGCTTTTACTCCCTTTGCACATGAAAATGTTGATTTATTGATAGATTCTTCAGACCCTGAACTTTATCTCTTTTCAAGTGACTATCCTCATGTTGAAGGAACGAGAGACCCGATAGGGAAGTTTGAAAGCTCACTGATAAAACACGATGAAGAAACGAAAGATCTATTTTATTCAGAAAACTTTTTAAGAATTTTTCCTGAAGCTAGAGTCTAATTAAAGACATTTATGGCGCATTACCTTATTGCTCAAATAGAAATAGGTGATCGAGAAGAGTATGCGAAATATGAAGCTGGCTTTATGGATATTTTTTTAACTTATAAAGGCAAGATATTAAGTGTTGAAGAAAATGAGCATCTACTGGAAGGACAGTGGCCATTTACTAGAACCGTACTCATAGAATTTCCTTCTAAAGAAGATGCTTTAGATTGGTATAACTCTAAAGAATATCAGGTTTTGGTTCAGCATCGCTTTGCTGCCAGTACAGCTAACATTGTTATTGTCAGTGGACTGGATTAGATATGGAAAATATTAGCTCTTTATTCGGTACCTTAAGTAAGGATTGGCACTCTAGGCCTTGGTGGATGAACCTGATTTTTTACTTTTGCTTATACATGACTTTTATTTATTTACCGTTTGATTTGTTTTTAAAACCAGTAGAAGGAGATGAAGAAATATGGTTTGGCTTTACCTTAACCGGATGGTGGGCCAAAGCCACGGAACCCTTGCATTGGCTAATTTATGGATTAGGTGCTTACGGGTTTTGGCGAATGAAGACTTGGATGTGGCCTTGGGCCAGCGTTTACGCGGCTCAAATTGTTATCGCAATGTTTACCTGGAATATCTTAAATGATATGGGTAGCCTGATATCTGCTTTTATTTCAGCATTCATTTTTTCTCTTCCTATGATCGCCTTGTGGCGCTCAAGAGAAGATTTTATAAACTAAAGACAAAATCCTTTATGAAAAGAACCCTTTTTTTTGTTCTTTTACTGATAGTAATTGTTGTTTCAGCTACTCAGTTCACTCTGCCTAGTAGGCAGAGTACACAGCAGGATTTCAATGATCCTAACTATGTAGAATTTAAGTCTGGTGTTCGCCGATTACGAGACGGTACTATCGAAGTCTCCAGTCTAGTAAACATGCCAGAGGTTACTTCAAATATGTTCCGATGGTGGTTTACAGATTATCTACAAACTACTGAACACTACAAAATGTGGCATCCTGAAGATCATGTATGGATGGATTGGGAGCACAAAAAATCGGGTGAAATCACTGGTTCCCACCATCTAGTGCATGAGTACATCGGAGGAGAATTGAGTAAACTTAGGATCCAATTTGCATTGCCTCAGGAGATCATAGGTTATGATCCTAGTGACGAAAACACTGTTGTTCTATGTGCTCGGGTTGGTGAATTGGATTCTAGCTTGAACATTGCTGAGATGTGTCATGTTGCACAAGATACGCCTTGGGGCATAGAGCTACGTTCACGCTTTTGGCTGGGGGTGGTTTCAGACCGAGAAGCAGCTAAATGGCAGAATTTTCTTTTATCCCTTGTTGCTAATAACCCAATTAGTCGACGGTTTACAGTGTCTGAGATAGAAGGGTTTGCTTTACAAAAACATTGTATTGAAGAAATGAGTTACCTTGCAGCTCTACTTCCTGCAATCTACAACTTGTAATATATGAAAAACCTTTTATCTTGATAGTTCAATGGTTTAGTTAAGGAGAGATTATGGACTCATTATGTAAGAAAAGCGCAACCGAATTAGCTGATCTAATTAGAAAAAAAGAAGTTTCAAGTAAAGAGGTGGTTGAAGCTCACTTCAATAGAATATCAGAGGTAAATCCTTATTTGAATGCTATAACTTTAACTTTAGAAGAATCCGCTTTAGAGGCAGCAGAAAGGGCAGATAATGCGAGTGAAGCAGATCGTAAAAAACCTTTTCACGGAGTTCCTTTTACCATTAAAGAAAATATAGATTTTGTGGGGACTCCTACTACCAACGGCATACCCTTATTTGCAGAGTCCATGCCTTCAAAAAATGCTCCTTTAGTTGATCGCATGATGGATGCAGGGGCCATACCAATTGGAAGAACCAACCTTCCTGAAATGGGCATGCGTCTGGATACAGATAACCCTTTGAGAGGTAGAACCTTTAATCCTTGGAATAAAGATCTAACACCTGGAGGTTCCAGTGGTGGAGAAGCTGCTGCTATAGCAACTGGAATGAGTCCTTTTGGTTTAGGAAATGATATTGGAGGCTCTCTTCGCAATCCTGCTTACTGTTGTGGAATTGCTTCTCTCAAGCCTTCTATTGGACGTATTCCTTTTGTTAACTCAATAGAGCCCTTTATCGATATGGGCATTTCAGGCGCCTTTGTAACAGATGGACCTATGGCCAGATCGGTAAATGATCTAAGAACAGGTTTATCAATAATGGCTGGAAGACATATTGAAGATCCGCAATCTATTGATGCTCCATTAATAGGCATTGTTCCAGAAAAACCTAAAGCTGCTTTGGTGAAAGAAATTACTAGCTTTAACTTGCCAGACGCCACTAAAAGAGAAATAGATAAAGCAGGATCAATTTTATCTAACAGTGGTTGGATAGTTGAAGAAGTTGAAGCTCCTGAGATTGAAAGGGTTTATGAGATCTGGGGTACAGTTTTAAACAATGGTTTGCTAGAAGCTTTACCTGATGAAATGTTTAAGGAAGAAACTGCAGTTTACTTAAAACGCTTCGCTGAACCCTTTATTGCAAACGGCATATCATTGGATGAGGCTCTAATAGAGAGGAGAAGATTAAGAAGGTTGTGGTCTTCTTTTTTAACGGACTATACGGTCTGTATCGGTCCTACATGGTCAAACTTACCGTGGCCTATCGATACTGATCTTGATCCTGTTAAAGGGGATACTGCATTAAAAGAAAGTTTTATTTTTATTGCCCCTGGAAATTGTCTCGGCATACCCTCAGTAGCATTACCTATGGGTGTAGCTGATGGCTTGCCCACAGGAATTCAGATCTATTCGGAACTGTATAGGGAAGATCTTTGTTTATTAGCAGCTGAAATAATTGAACAGGAAAGAGATTGTCCTACTCCAATAGATCCAGTTAAATAAGAATTGCAATTACAACTTAATATTGGGATTCTGGAATCTCTACAGTCAGACCTTCATGCTCTTCAGAAACTTGAATCTGACAGGCCAGGCGAGAATTAGGTTTCTGATTTTCAGAAAATTCCAACATTGAATTTTCCATCTCTCTTCTTTCTCCTACTTTAGCTATCCATTCAGGATTAACAAACACATGGCAAGTAGCACAAGCACAGTTACCACCGCAATCTGCATCTATTCCAGGAACATTATTTGAAACAGCAGCTTCCATAAGACTTTCACCTACATAAGCGTCCACTTCATGAGTGTTGCCATCATGCTCAATAAATACAACTTTGACCATAGAGTAATCTTTTAGAGTTCTTATTTCTTATGTACTACGACAGGTACGCTTCTGTATCCCATGACAAAATTAGACAGAACGCGTTCTGGTTCTCCAGTCAATTCTATGCGATCAAACCGATTAAGAATTTCTTCCCAAAGAATGCGCAATTGCATTTCTCCAACCCGGTTACCCATACACCTGTGGATCCCAAAACCAAAAGAGAGGTGATGTCTAGCCTTGTTGCGATCAATAATAAATGCATCTGGATTCTCAATTACTTCCTCATCGCGGTTGCCAGAAACATACCACATTACTACTCTGTCTCCCTTGCGTATTGTATGTCCTTTAAACTCAACGTCTTCCAGGGCTGTGCGTCTCATATGCCCAAGAGGGGTTTGGTAGCGAATGATTTCAGAGACCATGTTAGGAATTAAAGAAGGGTCGGATTTTAGTTTGTCATATTCCTTTGGATTGTGATTAAGTTCTACTACACCTGCAGAAATTGAATTTCTAGTAGTATCATTTCCTCCAACAATTAGAAGAATTAGATTACCCAAGAATTCCATTGGATTATTAATCATATCTTTGGTTTCTTCTCCGTGTGCGAATAATGATATGAAGTCAAACTTCCTGGGTTCCGCAGCACGTTGGTGCCAAAGCTTACTAAAATAGGCAAGGCATTCTTCTAAAACTCGTTGCCTTTCATTCATGTCTACTTCTATTCCGACAGTTTCAGATGTTGTGGCCACGTCAGACCAGTAAGGCAAGAGGTGTCGATCCTCGAAAGGAAAGTCGAATAAAGTAGCCAGCATTTGAGTAGTAATTTCCTTAGAAACCAGTTCTACCCAGTTAAATTCTTCATTTATAGGAAGACTGTCAAGAATGTTACCTACTCTTTGTCTTATAAGTACTTCGAGTTCAGATAGTTGTGTAGGTGCTACTGCTGGCTGAACTAATTTGCGTTGCACACCATGTTTTGGTTCATCCATTGCTATGAACATGGGTGTAACTAATTCAGGCGGAGCATCTCCAATAACTATATTTGTATCAGAAGAAAAGCGCTTGTGATCACTGTCTATGGCTATAATATCGTTAAACTTTGTAATCGACCAAAAAGGTCCAAATTGGCTTTCTTTGCAAAAGTGAACGGGAGATTCTTGCCTTAGTCTTCGAAAATATTCTCCGTGCTGGTTGTTTTGAAAAATTTCAGCTTTAGAGACGTCTAATGTCTCTAAAGGCAAACTCCAAGGATCAGGTATTACATTTTCTTCTTCAAAATCAGTTTGTTCTTTCATTTAACTACCCTATTTTGGCTTACAGCTTCTAACTCTAATTTTAAGATATAGACTTATATTATCCTAATCCTATCTCTCCTGCAGTTATAGAGAGAGGCGGGCACACCAAACTTCTTCAGTTGGCCATTTACTAGCCCATTCTACATCTGCCCAAGGATACCTAGATTTAGATTCTGGAGAAGCACCGAGTTCTAAGAGACGTTCAATGACAAATCCATTATCACGGAGAAGTTTGATCCATTCTCCGTGAGGTAAGTGGAACTCAGTTTCGTCTGATGAAAATTCCCATTTATTTTTAAAAAGCCCTAGGTAAGGTCGCTGTAATTGCTTTGATATAGGTGCATTCTCATCCTCTTCATCTGGCATACAACAGATAGCAAAAGCATGATTTGTCATGAATACTAATTGAGATCCTTGTTTTAATACTCTTGCTGCCTCTGGGATCCATTCGTAAGGGTTTGCCCACAAAGATGCCCCATATTCAGATATAGCAAAATCAAAACAAGAATCCGGAAATGGTAATTTCTCACCAAAACCTTCTACGAATTCGATTCCTAATTGATATTGTTTTTCTAAAAGTCTTGCTGTTTCAAGCTGGTTTGGAGTTGGATCAATGCCAATGACTTCAGCACCCCTTCTGGCCATCCAAGAGGAAACATATCCAGCTCCGCAACCTATTTCAATACACTTCTTTCCTTTCAGATCATTTGGAAACAGTTCCAGTTTTGATTCTGGTAGTTGCCAAATTCCCCAATGCGGGTCACCTGATTTCCAGGCTTTTTCAGCAGGTTCTTTATACTCCTCTGCAAATTTTTGCCACGCTTCTCTATTTAAAATTTGGTAATCTTTTACAGTCATTTTTATAGATTACACTCATAGTGAGCAGAAGAAGAAGTATTGATTTTATTTAATTTAAAATTATAGAGACGGACATTCAAAGGGTATACTGCGCCAAATTCTAATAAACCAAATCATTTAATCTCAAATAAACCAACAATCAGATAACTGTCTATCTTAGTTATCAGTAAGAATATTAATATGTCATTTAACTCCTTAGGCCTTTCTTCAGAGCTTAAAAAAGCTATTGAAGATAAGGGTTACACCTATCCTTCTGATATCCAACTACAAGCTATTCCTTCAATTATAAAAGGTAACGACATTATGGCCCGCGCGCAAACTGGTACAGGTAAAACAGCGGCATTTGCTCTACCTATTTTGCAGAAATTTCAGAAAGACGAATCTAAAAGAAGAAGAGTGAGAGCTTTGGTCCTAGTCCCAACCCGAGAATTGGCTTCCCAGGTAGGCGATAGCTTTAGAAGTTATGGTAATAATTTAAGGTTCAGAACCTCTACTATATATGGCGGGGTAAGCATAAACACTCAAATTGATAAGCTTAGAAAAGGAGTGGATATTGTTGTGGCCACTCCTGGTAGGCTTTTAGATCATCTAGATCGAAAGACCTTAGATCTTTCTGAACTGGAGGTGTTTGTTTTAGATGAAGCAGACCGAATGCTGGACATGGGCTTTATAAGAGACATAAAGAAAATTTTGACTTACCTTCCAAAGAAAAAACAAAACCTCCTCTTCTCTGCTACCTTTCCAAAAGAAATAAAGGCATTGGCGGATAGTTTGCTAAATTCTCCAAAAAGGATTGAAGTTGCTTCAAATAATTCTACAGTAGATAAAGTCACACAAGTGGTTTATCCGGTAGATAAAGCCAGGAAAAGGGAGTTGCTGGCTTATTGCATAAAAGAAGAAAACTGGTTTCAAGTTTTGGTGTTTTCGAGGACAAAACATGGTGCGAACAAACTGGCAGTTCAATTAAACAAAGAAGGTATAGACGCAGATGCTTTTCATGGAAACAAATCTCAAGCTCAGAGAACAAGAGCTTTAAACGATTTTAAAGATGCCAAGACACAGGTATTAGTAGCTACTGATATTGCCTCCAGAGGTATAGATATTAATTTATTACCCCAAGTTGTTAATTTTGACCTTCCGTATGTACCGGAAGATTACATTCATCGCATAGGAAGAACCGCCAGAGCTGGCCAAGAAGGGAAAGCGGTTTCTCTGGTAAGTGCTGATGAGCATAAATTATTGTTCGATATTGAAAAGCTATTAAAACATGAGATTCCACGCAAGGTCATCCAGGGTTTTGAGCCAACTCAAAATTTAAGATCTGCTCCTCCAAAGCCTAAAGCGGGTAACAAAGGTAAAGGCAGGCCCCAGGGAGGCTTCAAAAGCTCACGAAAGGCAAGGCCTTCGAGAGGCAAGGCTGTTTGGCACAAAAAAAGACCAAAGAAAAATTCTGCCAACCAAGGCGTTAGATATTAAGTTTATTTTTTTGGATTAAAGTGCCTTTGATCCAGTTATGAAAATAATAAAAGAATAAATGGTGCCCCCTGTAGGATTCGAACCTACGACCAAAAGATTCAAAGACAGTTAAAAATGATACTTGAACTATTAACAGTTTAGGTTTAACTTAAGTCTGTTAAAAAATAATAAATTAGGGAGGTTTATTATGGGTTTACCACAAGAAATAAAACCAGTTAATAGTGAATTAATGGATACTTTGGTTGAAGCATCAAAGATGGATTGGATGCAGTATGTTGAAGGTGATGAGAGGGCATTTGCTAAGATTTTATACACTGGTTCGGAAAGCGGAAGTTGGGCTGTTTTGTTTAAGTGGCTTAAAGGATTCTCAGCCGATCCTCACAAGCACTTGGCAGGCTCACATACTTTTATTCTTTCAGGGAAATTACAAGTTAGAGACGGTTTTCTCAATGCAGGAGATTATGTTTATGAACCAAATGGAATGCTTCACGACAAAACAACGGCTTTAGAGGACACCGAGTACCTCTTTATTAGTAACGGTCCGATCATTTTCTTTGATGACCAAAATTTTACTAGCTACTTGGGTTGGGAAGAATGGCAAAGGATGAGGGGATAAAAGCTACAGCTTATTTACAGACACAGCTTTAATTTTCAAATTTTTATTAAAAGTTGGTGCCCCCTGTAGGATTCGAACCTACGACCAAAAGATTAAGAGTCTTCTGCTCTACCAACTGAGCTAAGGAGGCACATCCGTAATTTAAAAAATAGCCATAGGGTTCAGCGGAGAACCAGTGGCTCCTTCGACATTAAGTGGGGCAGCCACAAAAAGAAATGTATTCCTCTTAGTTTCATTTGAAACTTCAGCAAGTTTTTCTAAATCTAAATTATCGAAGATAGGCATTCCTAGGCTGATAATAGCTAATTCATGAAGTGGGTTGAGTCTTGTAGTACCAGAAGGCATGACATCTGATACACCATCACAACCTATGGCAGCCACATCTCTTTCTTTTAGCCACTTAGCAACAGTTGCATGTAAACCCGCCGCATTTTCTTGAAAATTCCAGTGCCCTTCTTGGTTAACCTTTTTCCATCTTCCGGTCCTGATCAATAAAACATCTCCCGAAGAAACTCTAATTCGAGAAGCTTTTTCCCATGCCTCTAGGACTTCAATAGTTATTGAATTACCTGGTTGTATAAAATCTATTCCTAAGAATTTAGGCAAGTCAACAAGCACGCCTCTAGTGAATACACCTACTTCAGCAATGTTTTCTACTCCTAGCCTGGTAAAACCTTTAGGTACATTAGGTTCGAAAGGGAATCCGTTATACATTTTCCCTTTGTATGCAAAATGAGGTAACCCATCCATATGTGAGTGACTGAAACCATGATAATTAATAGAGAAAACATCTCCTGCAATTTCAGGTAAGTCTGCTAGATCTAAACCAAGTTCCAATGTTTCTTCTGCTCCAAACAAGAAAACTTCATGTTCAAAAGGAAGAGCATTTATCATATTTGGAGTTTTATTTAACTCTAATTCTAAAGATACTGTTTTGCCTTCCTTAACTAATCTGGCAGCTTGCTTTCTCTTTTTATCAGTAATGGTGTTTAAGGTTCCCAACTCATCTTCTGGACCCCATCTTCCCCAATTAGATATTTCCTCGAAAAGCTGATCAAATTCTTGCTCGTTCATTGGCTCAGGTTTTTCTAATGCTGATGCATTAAAAGAAATAAGACTGAGACTGATTATTAAAAGATAAACGTTTCTCATATTTAGCTCCATTTCAATTATGATTGGCTATTATAAAGAAATATGTCTTATGAATTTAGAACAAAGTGATAAAACAAAGGGACTGATTGTTCAAGTATCTAAATTTATGGAGGATTACATCTGGCCTGCAGAAGAAGTCTATGCGTCTCAGATGGATTCTTTTAGGGAGGAGGGAAATCCGTGGAGAGTACCGCCTATACTTGAAGAACTTAAATCCAAGGCAAAGGCACAAGGGCTCTGGAATTTCTTTCTACCTGAGAGCCAAAATGGGTTTGGTTTAACCAATCTTGAATATGCACCATTGGCAGAGATATTGGGCAAAGTTGGCTTTGCATCAGAAGTCTTTAATTGCTCTGCCCCTGATAGTGGAAACATGGAGGTTTTAGATAAGTACGGTTCTAAAGAACAACAAGATCAATGGTTACTGCCTTTACTAGACGGAAAAATAAGGTCTGCTTTCGCTATGACAGAACCTGGAGTTGCTTCGTCTGATGCTACCAATATATGTAGTTCTATAGTTGCAGATGGAGATGATTACGTAATAAACGGTGAAAAATGGTGGACTTCAGGATTTGGGAATCCAAATTGTAAAGTAATGATATTCATGGGGGTGACTAATCCAGAAAATCCCAGATATCAAAGACAATCTCAAATTTTAGTTCCTACTGATGCTGAAGGAATTAAATTGGAGAGAATGTTAACTGTTTATGGAGTAGATCATGCCCCCAATGGACATGCTCATTTAACCTTTAAAGACGTAAGAGTCCCCAAAGAAAATCTTATCCTTGGTGAAGGCAGAGGCTTTGAAATAGCTCAAGGAAGGTTAGGTCCAGGAAGAATTCACCATTGCATGAGAATGATTGGTCAGGCCGAGAGGGCGCTTGAGCTGCTTTGTAAAAGATCAACATCACGAGTTGCTTTTGGAAAGCCGTTAGCTGAATTAGGAGGAAATTATGACATCATCGCAGACTGCAGAACCGACATAGAGATGTGTAGGCTTCTTACTTTAAAAGCCGCTTATATGATGGATAAAGTTGGAAATAAAATAGCAAAAAGCGAGATAGCCCAGATAAAGGTAGCGGTACCTAGCATGGTAGTAAGAGTTATCGATAAGGCCATCCAAATTCATGGTGGAGCTGGTGTATCTCAAGATACTCCTCTAGCCAGTTTATTTACCTCCACACGTTTTTTACGGATAGGTGATGGTCCTGATGAAGTTCACAGAAGGGCAATAGCAAGAGCAGAATTAAGTAAATATAATTCTTAGTAGATGTAATTAAAGTCTTATCTATTTACAAAAGGTCAGCATTCATGACTTTATTCCAAGCTGAAATGAAGTCAGCAACAAACTTTTCTTTACCATCTTCACTGGCGTAAACTTCTGCCAAAGCTCTTAACTGAGAGTTAGAACCAAATACCAGGTCTACTCTTGTGGCAGTTCTAACTTTATCCCCTGAAGAACGATCTGTTGCTTCGTAAGCATTTTCACCAGAAGGCTTCCATTCCACATTCATATCAAGCAAGTTTACAAAGAAGTCATTAGTTAACTTACCTGGGGTTTCAGTAAATACACCATTATTATCAGAGCTAATGCCTAAGGATCTCATTCCGCCTACTAATACAGTCATCTCTGGTGCCGTAAGTCCTAGTAATTGAGCTTTATCTAGCATCATTTCTTCAGGGCTGACAGAAGACTTTGTCTTATGAAAATTACGGAATCCATCTGAAGCAGGTTCAAGCACTTCAAATGATTCAACATCAGTTTGCTCTTCTGAAGCGTCTCCTCGACCAGGAGTAAATGGAACGCTTGCACCTGAAGCTTGTTCTAAACCTACATTACCAGCAAGTACAATAACGTCCGCTACTGACGCTCCAGTTTCTGAAGCAATGTCTTCTAGTACACCCAATACACGGGCAAGTTGCTCTGGTTTATTAGCTTCCCAATCCTTTTGAGGAGCTAGGCGTATACGCGCACCATTGGCACCACCGCGCATATCAGATCCTCGGAAGGTTGAAGCACTTGCCCAAGCTGTTTCCACCATCTCTTGGACAGATAAATCAGTTTCAGCAATTTTTGTTTTAACCGCTTCCACATCATAGTCAGCGTTGCCGGTAGGAACAGGGTCTTGCCAAATAAGTTCTTCTTTAGGAACTTCAGGACCCAAGTATCGAGAAAGAGGTCCCATGTCACGATGCAGCAGCTTAAACCACGCTCTAGCAAATGCATCAGCAAATTCCTCAGGGTTTTCATGAAAACGTTTTGAGATCTTCTTATAGGCGGGATCTTCTCGCATCGCCATATCCGCTGTCGTCATCATGGTAGGGACGCGCACAGAGGAATCCTCGGCATCTGGTGCCATATCCTCTTCTTTCTGATCTATCGCATGCCAAACAATCTTGCCGGCAGGTGTTTCCACCTTCTCCCATTCATAACCAAATAAGAGATCAAAGTATCCGTTGTCCCATTGTGTTGGGTTAGCCGTCCAGGCACCCTCAAAGCCACTGGTAATGGAGTCACTACCCATTCCAGATGCATGGTTGCTTTGCCAGCCAAAACCCATGTTTTCCAATGGCGCTCCCTCAGGTTCTGCTTGCACATGTTCCTCAGCCCCGGCGCCATGCCCCTTACCAAAGGTGTGTCCACCAGCTACAAGAGCCACGGTTTCTTCATCGTTCATGGCCATTCGACCAAATGTCTCTCTGACATCTTTACCGCTTGCAATAGGGTCAGGTTCACCGTCAGGGCCTTGTGGGTTAACATAAATCAGTCCCATCTGCACGGCACCTAAAGGATTAGCTAGATCTCGCTCACCTGAGTACCTCTCATTGGCTAACCATTCTGTTTCTATACCCCAATCAATATCTTCTTCTGGCGCCCAAATATCAGGACGTCCTCCACCAAAACCAAAAGTTTTTCCACCCATGGATTCAATCGCGACATTCCCAGCAAGGATTAAAAGGTCTGCCCAACTAATTTTATTACCGTATTTTTGTTTTATGGGCCAAAGTAGACGACGAGCTTTATCTAAGTTTCCATTATCTGGCCAACTATTAAGCGGAGCGAAGCGCTGAGCACCTGTGCCCCCACCGCCACGACCGTCTCCAATCCTGTAAGTACCTGCCGCGTGCCAAGTCATTCGAATAAAGAAAGGACCATAATGTCCATAATCAGCTGGCCACCAATCTTGTGAATCTGTCATCAGATCATTTAGATCCTTTTTTAGAGATTTATAATCAAGCTTTTTAAACTCTTCTCGATAATCAAAACCCTCAGCCAGAGGATCAGATTTCTGATCATGCTGATGAAGAATATTTAGATTTAATTGATTTGGCCACCAATCTTGATTTGACGTTCCTGAAGCGCTATTGCTGGTTAAGGAACCATGCATTACTGGACATTTATCTTCATTATCTTTACTCATAAGTCACCTTCCGGGTAATTCCCTTTAAATTTACTTTGTACCTATTCTAAGTTTTTTTTTATGTTCTAGCTAGGTTAGTTTCGTTACTTTAAAACCATAATTATTTAGACAAATCTTGGGCAAGCAAATCAGACACAGTTCTTGGAATTTCTTGTGTTCTGACATTGTAATTTGGGTGTTCTACCCCAGCAAATAAAGTAGCTCCAGACTGTAAATCCTTAATCATAAGATTAGTAAACTCAAAACAAAGAAAATAATTTGAAAAGGTTTTTTTCGCTGTGTGCGTTTCTACGTTTTTTTGCGAGCTTGCGAAGATCCGATCATTTTCACCTACCTGCAACCAGACCTTATTTTCTATACCGGAAAATTGGCTGAATTTCTCTTTTATTATCTTTTCATCAGAAAATTTAACAGACATGGTTGCTTTCAAGTTATTCTTTTCTGCAAAAACAGAATTTAAGGTACTCAGATTTTCCAAGAGCAAACTAACATTACTACCAATTTTTACTGTACTGTTTTTTAGTTTATTCATAATTATTTACAAGCAAAAAAAACGAGCACCATGGATGCTCACAAAAGGAAAATTTAAAAAAGATGTAACGGAATTTTACAGGTATTTAGCTGACAATACTATGTAGCACACCATCGAAAAAAGCGAAGTAATATATAGGGCTGCTTCAATCATGGAGCTGACTTTACACTAAAAAAAGGGGTGAAATGCTCATTGAAATTGAGTATGAGATTGAGAGTGATTCTCAATCAGATTCTTTTTTTTAAAAAATATGGGAAAATAAGAATAATAAGAGGAGCGAATATATGAAGAAAGCTTTGTATCCCGGTACTTTTGATCCAGTTACCTTGGGCCATATAGATATAATCTATAGAGCCTTACACTTATTTGATGAAGTAACTATAGCGATTGCTACAAGTGAATCAAAAACTCCTCTCTTCTCTTTAGAAGAAAGAATTAATCAGATCGAGTTAATCTTCAAGGGGAACAAGAAAGTTAGAGCTATTGGTTTTACCGGATTAGTAGTCGATCTGGCTAAAGAGGAAGGAACCAATGTTCTGTTAAGAGGGCTGAGAGCAGTTTCTGACTTTGAGTACGAGTTTCAATTAGCGAATATGAATCGAGCAATGTCTCCTGATCTCGAAAGTGTATTCTTAACGCCAAAAGCTAAATTCTCCTTTCTCTCGTCTACATTAGTCAGAGAGATAGCTTCAATGGGAGGAGAGTTGTCTGCTTTTGTTGATCCTATCGTTGAGGAGGCTCTGAAAAAACGTTTTAAGGATTAATTTAAGACTGGCATTTGGGGCAATAAACACTACTTCGTTGAGATAAACGAATTTCTTTTAATAGCGTTGAACACGATTTACAACTTAGCCCAGATCTGCCGTAGACAAGTAATTCGTTTTTGAAATAACCGGGTTTGCTGTCGCCACCCACAAAATCTCGTAAAGTAGTTCCACCTTTATCTATAGAGCTTTGTAGTAAATCTTTAATTGATGAAGCTAAAAGGTCGTATTGTTTCCTGTTGATGGTTCCTGCTCTTTTCTGAGGTCTGATCCCAGATAAGAATAGGGCTTCGGAGGCGTAAATATTGCCAACACCAGCAAGGATTCTTGAGTTCATGATAAAGTTTTTTAAAGGGGCTTTTCTTTTTCTAGAAGCCCTAAATAAGTAGTCACCCGAAAAAGAATTACCTAAAGGTTCTGGACCTAAATCTTTTAAAAGGGGATGTAGTTCAGGATCTTCAGTCCAAAGAAAGGACCCAAATTTCCTCGGATCTGTAAACCTGAGCAAACTATTATTGTTAAAGGTGATATCAATATGATCGTGTTTTTGAGGTTTGACATTTCTTACAAGGATTCTCAAAGAACCTGACATACCTAGGTGGATAAGCAGAGAACCGGTTTTGCTATTTAAGATGAGATACTTAGCTCTTCTTTTTATAGATGAGAAATAGCTCCCCAAAAGGTTTTTCTTCAAGTCCTTTTCCGGGACTTTCCACCTTAACTTAGATTCTCTAATTAAGATGTCTGCTATAGGTAGGTTTAAAATGTGGGGCTCTATGCCCCTTAAAGTCGTCTCTACTTCTGGAAGCTCCGGCACCTTTTATTTCATTTGAGAACTTACATTGAATAAGTCTTCAGGACTCAATGAACCCACTGATAATTTAAGTCTGAGAACTGCAATTATGTAATCATAACGAGATTGAGCATAATCTCTTTGCGCTGCATAAAGTCCTCTTTCAGCTTGTAACAAATCTACTACATTTCTATTGCCAACTTCGAACCCAATCTGGGTAGCTTCCAAAGCTGAATTAGCAGAAGCAAGCGCTTGCCTTCTTGCCGTTACGTTTGCTGACTGAGTTTGTACATTAAAGTGATTGGATCGAACTTCTCTGATAACTGACCTTTCAGTAAATAAAGTTTGTTCTTTGCTTCTATCGTATTGTGCGTACGCCTGTCTTCGAGCTGAACTAATTCCGCCGCCTGCAAAAATGGGCATGCTAACTTGAATTGCATATTGTCGGTTTTCTGATTCTAGTCCGTACAATGGGTTTTGAATAAAGCCACCGAATTTACCTTGTCTACTAGTGCTTTTAGTCACTCTGCCAATAATGTCAATCTTGGGCAAATGGGCGGACCCACTTGCTCTAGCACTGCTTTTGGCAGCATCTGTATTTAACTGGGCTGCTTTTAATTGAAAATTATTAGCCAAACCTATTTTTACCCACTCCTCTCTATTAATTGGATCTGGAGGTGGAGTAGGGTAATCATCTATTAAAGGGGATAAAAGTGGTAAATCTCCACCTATGATTGCTGACACTGCCTCTTTAGCAGAATCAAGTTGAGCCTCTCTTGTAATTCTACCTACTATACTTAAGTCGTAGGCAGCTTGAGTATCTTGGACCTCGGTAATTGAAGCCAGGCCTACATCAAATCTTTTCTTAGCTTGGTCTCTTTGTCTTCCTATGGCTTCAACTTCAGCCTCCATTGCACTTAAGCTATCCTTCGCATTTAGCACATTGAAGTAGCTTGTGGCTACCCGGATCATTGTTTCTTGTTGCTGATAGGAAAATTCAGCTGCAGCACTTTGTGTTAATGCTTTGCCTTGCCTGAATTGAAACCACCTATCTAGACGAAAAAGGGGTTGTTGTAGAGAGCCTGAATAATTATTTGAGTTGTATTCATCCAATAAGTTCTCTTCAAGTCTGTACTCATTCCAACCAGTGGAACCCGAAATACTTAGAGAGGGCAATAATCCGGCTCTTCCTTGTACTTTATATTCTTTACCTGCTCGAAAAGATGCTTCTGCTGCTTTAAATGTAGGATCGTTTATTAATGCAAGTTCATAGATATCCTTCAGATCTTCAGCCCAAGTTTGAGTTATAGATAAGCCAACCAAACTGCAAACAGCTATTGTTTTTTGTAGTTTCATTTTTATCATCTTTATTCCCCTTTTTAGGTGTGTTAGTCAAGTATAACACCTATTTCTTTTTTACCCAATTTTTTTTAAAAATACCCTTAAAACTCAACTCTTTTATTCCCTCTATAGATATAATGAGAACAGTTTAAAGAACAGGGTTCAAAAATTTACCGAGAAGTTTAATTTTTTAAAAGGAGAAAAAATGACAATACAAGTAGGAGACAAATTACCTCAAATAACAGTCAGTACCATGACGGAGGAAGGACCCAAACCAGTCTCAATGGAAGAGCTTTGCGCCGGAAAAAAAGTGGTCCTTTTTGCGGTTCCAGGAGCATTTACACCTACCTGTAGCGTGCAACATCTACCAGGATTTGTGACTAATGCTAGCAATCTCAAGGACAAAGGTGCCGATGTAGTAGCTTGTATTTCAGTTAATGATCCTTTTGTAATGGCGGCTTGGGGTAAAGATAGGAGTGCAGGTGAAGATGTGCTTATGCTTTCTGATGGCAATGCTGAGTTTACATCAGCTATCGGTTTAGAAATGGATGGTTCTGGATTTGGACTGGGTACCAGATCTCAACGTTATGCAATGATCATTGATGATGGAGTTGTATCAACATTAAATGTTGAAAGTGGCCCCGGTCTGGAAGTAAGTGCTGCTGAAACTATTCTTGAAGCCTTATAGTTAACTATGTCAAAACCAGTTTACGACATAGGTCAAGTGTGTGAATTAGACCGCTGGGAAACTTTTCAAAATGGTCAGCCTAATGATATTTTCACCAGATTAAGGAAAGAAGCTCCAGTCTATTGGCACGAAGAATATTTGCCTTTTGAGAATGGGTTTTGGGCATTAACTAAACACGAAGACATAGTAAGAGTTTCAAAAGATCCAAAGACTTTCTCCTCAGCTACACCAGGAATTCTTATGTCTTACGGAGATCCCGAGAAAGGAGATCCAGTAGCCACAGCTGCATTAGTAGGCAATATGATTGCAATGGATCCGCCTCAACATCAAGTGTACAGAAAAATGGTTTCACCAAGATTTAGCCCTAAATCAATCAGAGACTTTGAAGAAGGGCTCAGAAATAAAATTAAGGAAATTCTTGATGGACTAGCGGATAAAAAGGAATTCGATTTTGTAACTGAGATAGCAGAAAAAATACCTTTGTGGGTATTATGCGAGATGATGGGAATTGAAGAGTCTCAAAGGCAAAAGGTAAGAGATATTGTAAATAATTTGACTGACGCTTCTTCACAGATGGGCAACCTTAACGACGCTCAAAAGGCAGCGGGAGCAGATAGTAAACATTCTGAAAATGCTTTAAAAGTATGGGTAAGCTATATGGAACTCTTCAAAATGGGTCGAGACATGATTGAAGAAAGGCGAAAAAATCCAACCGATGATTTAATGAGTGTAGTTGCTAACTCAAAGGTTGAAGGAGATGGGTTGCCACCAGAATTATTAGATGGCTTTTTTCTTTTAATGGTTATAGCTGGGAATGAAACAACTAGAAATACCTTAACGGGTGGATTAATAGCGTTAACTGAAAATCCAGCTGAAAAATTAAAACTAATTCAAGATCCTGATCTCTTTTCAAACGCAACCGATGAAATGCTTCGTTGGGTAAGTTCAGTAATTTACATGAGAAGAACCGCAGCCTGCGATACTGAAATAAGAGGTCAATCAATAAAGAAAGGAGAGAAAGTTGTTATGTGGTATGGATCTGCGAATAGAGACGAAGAAGTTTTTGAAGATTCTCACCTTTTTAAAGTGGATAGAGAGGACGCAAAAAAACACATAGCGTTTGGAGCTGGAGAGCATCTTTGTTTAGGAAATAGGTTAGGGCAGATGCAAATAAGAGTTCTTTATGAAGAGCTTTTAGGTCGTTTCCCTAACATTGAAGCGATTTCTAAGCCAACAAGAGTACCTTCAAACTTTCTTAATGGAATCTCTCATCTAAAAGTAAAAATCTAAGTAAGGGTTAATGTTAACTAAGGCTGACGATTATCCTATTCACCAACTTCCCATACCTGTTTCTGAAGTGGGCAGTGAAAGAAATTTCTATGACAGGTATTTTTTTAATGGGTATAACCAAGAAGGAGATATCTTTTTTGCAGTAGCACTTTGTTTATACCCTAACCTGAATATTATGGATGGCTCTTTTGTTTTTATTCATGAAGGCGTACAGCACAATTATAGATATTCAAGAATACTAGATTTAGAGAGATTAAATACTAAAGTTGGTGCTTTAGAAATACAGGTTCTAGAACCATTAAAAAAACTGAAGGTTTTGATGGACGACAAGAAAAGGAGTTTTAAAGCAGACTTAACTTTTAATTCCAGGTTTGAGGCTATTCAAGAGCCAAGACTTACTGCTAAATCAGGCCCAAGAATTTATATGGATAGTACCAGAATGACTCAACAAGGAAGATGGGAGGGAAGTTTAAGCTTCAAAGGGAAGGAAATAATTGTAAAACCTGAAATCTTCATGGGTTCTAGAGATAGATCTTGGGGAATTAGACCAGTGGGCTCTTCTGATACTCAGCCCATGGTGCCCCGTGAAGATCCACAGTTCTATTGGCTTTGGTGCCCAGCAAACTTTGAACAATCTGCCAGTCATGCCTTCTTTTTAGACGACGAAGAAGGAAATTCCAATAGTCATTCTTTTATCCAGCAAAAAAACACAATTACTTTAAAAAATCTTTCTAAAAAAGTCAGTTATGAATCCGGAACCCGAAGAATTTCCAAAGCTAATTTTAGAGCTGAAAAAGACAATGGATCTAAAATTGAGATGATAATTGAACCAAAATATAGCATGTTCATGTGTGGTCTTGGATACATGCACCCCGAATGGGGCCACGGTCAATTTAAAGGAGAAGATGAGAGTCACTATGACTATTATGATCTCAAAGATGATCCTCACGATCCTCCCTTTCTACATATCCAGGCAATCAGCAAAATAATCCTTATTGAAGAGGGGGTTGAAGTTGAAGGAATAGGCGTGTTAGAGCAGTTGATAATTGGGAAACATAAACCCAGTAATTTTCTAGACATTCTCGATAGAGCAGAATGATTCATGGAAGAAAATGCAACTAATATTCTGGGACAAGAGTTTTCAGATTTTCTATCATCAAAGCTAAATCAACAATTCAAATTTTTATCAATTCATAGAATTTTTGGTGGGGCATCAAGAGAAACTTATCGCGTAAAACTACAAAATGAAGAAAAGAAATCTCAAAATTTTATCTATCGTAGAACTCAGGACAGTTCATTAATAGAAACAGATCAAAAAACGGAATACGTTGCCTACTCTGATTTCCAAGATACTGAAGTACCAGTTCCTAAACTAATAGCCCTTGAAGAATCTTCAGATAAGCTAGGTGCTCCTTTTCTTGTTATGGAAGAACTTTCAGGTGTTGTTGCTAGCCCCTTTGATAAAGAGGCTTACAATCCTTACCAAGCCGAGATAGGAGAACAGTTTTGGAAGATTCTCGGCAAGATTGCATCCCGTGATCTAGACAGCTCAAACTTAAATAAGCTCTTGCCGAATAAAAATAAAAATGAGTGTTGTACAAAAGAATTAAATTACTGGGTAAATGTTATTCGTAAGGATTCCATTGGAATAGAGCCGATATTAGAAGCAGCAATAAGAGAATTGTTTAGATCCAAACCACAGCCAGCGTCAAGACTAAGTATTGTCCATGGAGATTATCGAAACGGAAATTTTTTATTTGAAGGCAAGCACATAACAGGAATATTAGATTGGGAAATGGCTCATATAGGTGATCCGTTAGAAGACTTAGGATGGGCCTTGTCAGAAATTTGGTGCTGGGGAAAAAAAGAAACACCGGCCTATTTGATACCAAGAAAAGAGGCCTTGGGAATATGGACTCAAGAAAGTCAAATAGAAATAGACGAAGACTCACTACTTTGGTGGGAGCTTTTTGCTTGCGTTAAAGGACTAGCAATTTGGATATCTGCCGGGCATGAATTTTCAACAGGTAAGAATTCAGACCCAGTTAATCTTTTTTCTGCTTGGTTACCAGGAGATATACATTCTGAAATTATCTTAAATAAGCTGGAAAACCTATTGTAGTCTTATGAAGCCAGAGATAAATACCGCTTTAATAACATTAGCCCAAGAGTTAATTCAACGATTTTCTCCTCTTTTACAAGATGAATATGAACAATCAAGGCTGAATTCATGGGGTACTTTGCTTCTTATGGCCTCTATGGATTTAGATAAAGCAGCAGATAACCTTATTGAGCAAAATAAATTGATTAAAGCTTTTCTAAAGAAATACTCTAGAAAGATAATTGATAGAGACTTAATTAAGGAAATAGATCTTTTAACAAAAGTTAAGAAACCTAAATATGATATTTCAGCCCTTGATGAGCTCAATCAAGAATTCAGAGGGGCTTTAGTAAAAACTCAGGCTTATTTTGAAAAGGAATCTAATTCAGAGGCTTTAAAAGAAATTTGGAAAATATTAAGAGTTATGCACAACCATAGAAAGGTTAGTCATTTGCTAACACTTTTAAAGAGTTAATTTGACTTAAATTACAGTAGTATTTTAGGAAGGATAATAAATAATTGAATCCAGTCTTTAAAATGAGCTCGGTGCCTAATATAGAATGTCCACGCTGTACGAAGCTACATCCCCAAACTTTATTTTCACAGGCACATAGGTTAAGAGTGTACTGTCGAGCCGTTGACGCTGAGCGGATTGCCCCGAACCCTGATCCAGGTGAACAGAAAGAAGATCCAAAGGTAGAAGCCTCATCAACAAAGGCACAAAAAGAATCAGCCAAACGCATACTTTCATCTATATTTAAGAAATCATAAATACCACTGAGACCAGCATAGAAATAAAAATTAGCCAAGTAGCCCTATCTCCATCTCTTTTTGCTCTGTGGTTTCTCTTGTAATCTACAGGTCCTACTCTAGATTTATGTTTTTCTCTCAAAGATAAATTTGTCATTTATTGTGTCAGTAATTAAAGTTTTTATTAAAATTCATTATATCACTAATATCTATATATTACAATAAATATCATGAATATATAGTGGAAACACTTATTTTATAGGTCTTTTTTGAAGATAGTTTGTTACAAAAGAAAGAATTAGCTATTTTATTAGTAAATCTGCAATGGCTATTCCATTTTCTCCTCTAACTGAGTAGAGAAGAAAAAACTTACCCTTTTCTATAAAAATTGCTGGATCCCTTACTTGGTTAACAGGCACATTAATAGCACTTCTTGAAGACGGTTGAAGAGGCAGGTTACCTCCCTCCCATTCTTTTTCAGGTCTTAATACTTCAATAGGACTTGAAGCTTTCCAGTCTTTGGGTTCTTTTTTTAGGTCAATTTTTGATAGTAATATACTTTCTGGATTGTCACCTACGTTAGAAAAGAAAATAAGTAGAGTATCTTGATAAACTAAAAGAGCAGCATGTCTCATGCTGTCATCAAATAGTCTGTTGATTATTTCAAAATCTTCAATATTTCCTTTTCTTTCATAAAAGATTCCAGGCATAGACATAGCGTAGGTTTTTTCTTTGTATAAAAAGACTCTGAAGTACGGCCAGCCCACGACCTTATCTCTAGCAGAAAAGAGTAAGCCGTCTTTAGAGGTAGCCGCTCTTGTTTGTTGTAGTCCGAATTCCTGTAGACCATGGTAATACATTATTATTTGTTGGTTGTTTTCATCTACGTGAACATCTGGTGAAGCAATATGGGGTATTGTCATATCATCAATTCTTGTTGGTATAGCATGTTCCTGATCGGGGTGTGGTTTATAGCCTTTAAGGGTAAATTTAGAAGCATTGATGTTTTCGGGGATATCTGGCATTTTTGTAAGGAATTTTGATTCCAAAAGTTTTAAAGACCCGCCTGGATGAATTTTCCAAGGACCTTTTAGATGGTCAGAATAGGCCAACCTAATATGATTACCTTTATGGTCTGCAAAATAGAGGTAATATTTACCTAAGGGATTATCCAGCCAATCAGGTACCTTAATTAACGAAGGCCCTTGTACGTTGTCACCAACTTCTTTGGATATTCCTGGAGGAATTATTAAGCCATTCTCCCATTTGACTACCTTTACTTCCAACTCTTTCCCTTCTTTAGCAAATCCTGTGATAAGTAAAAATAAACAATAAGTAAAAAATAATTTCTTCAACATTTACCTTACTGACTACCTGTATAATACGCGAAAACCTCAATGGTTAGAGAATATACCGCAGAATCTATTGAAGTCCTTTCTGGACTAGATCCGGTTCGTAAGAGGCCCGGAATGTATACCGAGACTTCAAGGCCTAACCACCTAGCATTAGAAGTTATAGACAACAGCGTAGATGAAGCACTCAGCGGTTACGCGACCAAAATAGATGTTCAACTTTATAAAGATGGCTCTGTAAGTGTTGTTGATAATGGCAGGGGGATGCCAGTTGATATTCATCCTGAAGAAGGAATTCCTGGAGTTGAGTTAATTTTTTCTAGATTACATGCAGGTGCTAAATTCTCACATGCAGATTATAAGTTTTCAGGAGGATTACATGGAGTAGGTGTTTCTGTGGTTAATGCTCTCTCCAGTAAACTTTCTGCTGAGATAAAACGAGGTGGAAAAAAGTATTTAATAGAATTTAAGAATAGTGAAAAATCTAAGGACCTAAAAGAGGTTGATAAAGTAGGTAAAAAAAATACAGGAACAAAAGTAACCTTCTTGCCTGATCCAAACTTTTTTGATTCTGTAAATATTTCAGTTAATCAATTAATTTTAGCCTTAAAGGCCAAGGCTGTTTTGTGTCCAGGTTTAACTATAACTTTTACAGACGAATCTACAGGGAACAAAGAAAGTTGGTGTTTTCTGGAAGGTTTAGCTGCTTATCTCCTAAATAGTAACAAAGGAGGTGAGCTCATTCCTTCAGAGCCTTTCGAGGGAGAGCATATGACCGAAGACGGAGGAATGACTTGGGCTATCCAATGGGTTCAAGGTATTGAGAATCCTATTTCAGAGAGCTATGTAAATTTAATTCCCACCATTCAAGGAGGCACACATGTTAATGGGTTACGTTCAGGTTTAACCGATGCACTGAAAGAATTTTGTGATTTCCGCAATCTCATTCCAAGAGGAATCAAATTAACTGCTGAGGATATATGGGTGAATTGCAGTTCTATTCTGTCAGCAAAATTGAAAGACCCACAATTTACAGGGCAAACTAAAGAAAGACTTTCTTCAAAAGAAGTTACGGTATTTATTTCAGCCATCGTAAAGGATGCCTTTAGTCTCTGGTTAAACCAACATACCGATGAAGGGGAAGAGATAGCTCAACTATCTATTAGCAATGCTCAAAAGAGACAACAGGCTAGTAAAAAAGTAACCAGAAAAAAAATAACTTCTGGTCCTGTACTACCTGGAAAGCTAACTGATTGCACCACAGATGATTTTGAAGAAGGGGAATTGTTCTTAGTGGAAGGAGACTCGGCAGGGGGTTCAGCAAAACAGGCCCGTGATAGGACTTTCCAGGCCGTTATGCCTCTAGGCGGCAAGATATTGAATACCTGGGAAGTGGAAACTGGAGAAATTTTAAGTTCTCAAGAAGTACACAATATTTCTATAGCTTTAGGTGTTGAGCCAGGCTCAAATGATTTAGACAAGTTAAGATATGGCAAAGTCTGTATTTTAGCTGATGCTGATCCAGACGGTTACCATATTGCCGCGCTTCTCTGCGCTTTATTTTTGAAACATTTTAGGCCATTAGTTGAAAGTGGAAGAATCTATGTAGCGATGCCTCCTCTTTATCGCATCGATCAAGGTAAAGATGTTTTTTATGCCTTGGACGATAAGGAAAAGGATGCGTTGATTAAGAAATTAAAAAGTACAAAAAAGAAAACAAAAATAGGGATTCAGCGGTTCAAAGGGTTAGCAGAAATGAATGCTTCTCAGTTAAGAGAAACAACTATGATTCCTGGATCAAGAAGATTGATTCAATTAACGGTTAAGAAAGGCGATAAGTCTTTAAAAACAATGAATATGTTGTTATCCAAAAAAGGTGCTAGTGCCAGAAAAGAGTGGCTTGAAGAAAAAGGAGATTTAGCAAATGGTTAAAGAAAATGAAAAATTACCTTTAAGTGAATTTACTGAGCAGGCTTATCTAGATTACTCAATGTATGTAATTTTAGATAGGGCGCTACCCAATATTGGTGATGGCCTCAAGCCTGTACAAAGAAGAATAGTTTATGCCATGTCCGAATTGGGTTTGAGTTCTTCTGCTAAGTACAAGAAGAGTGTAAGGACTTCAGGTGACGTTGTAGGAAAGTTTCATCCACATGGAGATGCTGCTGTATATGAAGCCATGGTTCTCCTTTCGCAACCATTTTCTTTGAGATATCCGCTAATAGAGGGTCAAGGTAATTGGGGCTCAGTTGATGATCCCAAATCTTTTGGGGCTCAAAGATATACAGAGTGCAGATTAGATAGCTATGCTCAAGTCCTCCTTCAAGAATTGGGACAAGGCACAGCTGACTGGAAAGGAAATTTTGATGGAACTTTATTAGAGCCTTCAGTTTTACCTGCAAGACTCCCAAATGTTATTTTAAACGGTGCTACAGGGATTGCAGTTGGTATGGCCACAGACATACCCCCACACAATCTTAATGAAGTTGTCCAGGCGTGTATAAAATTATTGAAAGAGCCAAAAACTTCAATTGAAGATCTGTTTAAAATCCTACCAGGACCTGACTTTCCTACGGAAGCAGAAATAGTAACTCCAAAAGAAGAAATACTTGAGACTTATAAAACCGGCAAGGGTTCTATAAAAATGAGAGCAACTTACGAAGTAGAAAATGGAGAAATAATTATTAATGCCTTACCTTATCACACACCTAGTACAAAGATTCTTGAACAAATAGCTACACAAATCGAAGCTAAGAAACTTCCTATGATTGTGGATCTTAGAGACGAGAGCGATGAAAAAAATCCAACTCGTTTGATATTGGTACCTAAATCTAATCGAGTTGACAAAGAAGCTGTCATGAATCATCTCTTTGCGACTACTGATTTGCAAAAAAACTTTAGAGTAAATATGAATATGATTGGTCTAGATGGCAAACCTCAAGTAATGGACATTAAGTCGATTCTAAAAGAGTGGTTGAAGTTTAGAACGAGAACTGTCACACGAAGATTGCAACACAGACTTGATTGGGTAATGGATCGTCTCCATATTTTGGAAGGGTTGATGGTTGTCTATCTAAATATTGAAGAAGTAATCAAAATCATAAGAACTGAGGATGATCCTAAGAAAGTTCTCCAAAAGAAATATAAGCTGAGCTCTGTGCAGGTTGATTCAATTCTGGAAATTAGATTGAGACAATTAGCCAAGCTGGAAGAAGAAAAAATAAGAACAGAACAGCAAGAACTTGAAGGAGAGCAATTAGAACTGGAAAAGATCATTAATTCAAAAGGTCGACTTAAGACCTTGATTAGGAAAGAACTTATTGAAGATGCAGAAAAATATGGCGATGAGAGAAAGAGTTCTTTGATAGAAAGAGAGGAAGTCTCTGCTTTTGATGAAACCGAACTAATTTCTTCAGATCCTGTAACCATTATTCTTTCCTCGAGGGGATGGGTAAGAGTTGCAAAAGGCCATGATGTAGATCCTGAGACAATGAGTTATAGGGAAGGCGATAGTTTTCTTTCTTCGGCAAAAGGCAGAAACAATCTGAATGCGATTTTTATAGGATCTCAAGGAAAAGCCTTTACTCTGCCCTGTCATAGCCTCCCTTCAGCACGAGGCCAGGGTGAACCCTTAACTGGTAGGTTAAACGCAGAGTCAGGCGAAACCTTTTCGGGAGTTGTATCTGGTAAAGATGACAATAGTCTAGTTTTGGCGACAGATGCAGGATATGGCTTTGTTGCTAAGATCAGCAGTCTTCAAACAAAAAATAAATCAGGTAAAGCGGCTCTGAAGGTACCAGAAAATGGAAAAGCACTCTCTCCACAACCAGTAATTACAGTTGATGACAATATAGCGGCAATAAGCAGTGAAGGCAGAATGTTGGTGTTCCCTGTTGGTGATTTGCCTGAACTGGCAAGAGGCAAGGGGAATAAGATTATTAATATTCCAAAGAAAAGTTACCAAGCTGGAGAAGAGAAGCTTCAAGCAATAGCAGTTTTGGGGGAGGGAAGGGAGTTAAAACTTATAAGTGGAAAACGGCATTTCACTATTAAAACTAAGGATTTAGAAAACTTCAAAGGCTCTAGAGGGCTTAGAGGTAATTTTTTACCCAAAGGATTCCGTAAGGTTGATTCAACTGAAGTGGTGTCAAAATCAAGTAAAGAAAATAAAACTGAAGAGGAATAACTTTAGATTGTGAAGAAAAAATTTCCATACCCCGGCAATCCAGTCAAAGTAGTTGCAGAGATGTGTGACATGAATGGTCATATGAATGTTGCCGATTATGCACGTATCTTTGACGATGGATCTGTGGAGCTTTATAACGATATGGGCTTTGGAAAAAAATATTTTGAGGAAGGATTTTCTTGTTTTACCTTAGAGATGAATATTCAGTATTTAAATGAATTGATTGAAGGACAAGTGGCCTTTCCTTATTACAGGTTAATTGATGTAAGTCCAAAGCTAATACATTACGGTGGTATTTTATTAACAGATGAGGGCATACTTTCTGCTACCAATGAGCAAATGCTAGCTCATATAGATATGTCCAAAAGGAGGTCGTCTGAAATGCCTGAAGGAATGTATAGCAACCTTCAAGACATGCTTGAAGAGCACAACAAGTCAGGTGATGTAGATTTTGATCTTAGACTGAAGATCAAAAGTAAAAAGCTAAATACTGGCTAGTTTTCTCTGAATTTCTTCTGTTAAAAGTGGAACAACCTCTAAAGATTCAAGGTTTTCTTTTAATTGGTCTACCTTCGAAGCACCCAATATGACAGTGGAAACATTTGGGTTTAATAAACACCAAGCTATAGATATTTTTGAAAGACTGACTCCTAATTCATCAGCTATAGGTTTTAATTTTTTAACTTTTTCCATCCTGGCCTGACCTCTTTCAGAATCTATCATATGTTTTTTAAGCCATTCATAGCCTTTTAGTGTTGCCCTGGAACCTTCAGGTATTCCATCTAGGTACTTTCCAGTTAAGGTTCCTGAAGCTAGCGGAGACCAAATAGTTGTTCCCATTTGATACCTTTTAAAAATAGGATCATATTCAACTTCGAATCTTTTTCTATCTAAAAGATTATATTGAGGCTGCTCCATAGTAGGTGGAGTTAAATGATTTTTTTCCGCAAATTCATGAGCTTCAGTTATCTCCTCAGCTGTCCATTCTGAAGTCCCCCAGTACAACACCTTCCCTTGCGTAATTAGATTATGCATTGCCCAAACAGTTTCTCCGATAGGGGTATCTGGATCTGCTCTATGACAAAAATACAGGTCCAAATAGTCAACTTGTAATCTTTTCATCGCTTGATGGCACGCTTCAGTTACATGTTTTTTACTTAATCCTAATTGGGTAGGTTTAGGGTTAGATGTTGAACTGAAAAAAACCTTAGACGAAACACAATAACTATCTCTTGGTTCATTAATACTTTTAAGAGCCTGGCCCATAACTTCTTCAGATTTTCCTCGGTCATACCCTTCTGCATTATCAAAAAAATTAATTCCTGAGTCGAAGCAAACCTTGAACATGTCTTCCGCTAATTTTGTATTTACCTGAGTATTAAAGGTTACCCAGGATCCGAAAGAAAGCTCAGAAACTTTCAATCCAGATTTACCTAATGTTCTATATTCCATGGTTTCATTATAATAAAAACAAACTCAAACAGGATTAATTCAAAGAAACCTTAAATATGAAAAAATTTTTAATTTACCTAGTAGCTTCATTAGTCATTATTGCCATCGCTGCAATGGTTGGATTGAGGAACCCTTCCGTTCAAGATAAAGTTATGATTTCTGTTCTTGAGGGCCTTATTCCCTCATCAAATTTACCTGAAGAAGATTCCTTGAGTGCAGTTATTTGTGGATCCAGGTCTCCAATACCCAGTCCAGGAAGGGCACAGACCTGTGTCATGGTTAGAGCGGGCGAAAATATTTATATTGTTGATATTGGAGATGGTAGTGCATCTAATCTAAGGAATTGGGGAATACCTTTTAATAAAATTAAATCTGTCCTTTTAACCCACCTTCATTCAGATCACATTTCTGATCTAGCTGATTTGCACCTAGCCTCTTGGATTATGCAGAGAAGGAAAGCAAAACTAGATGTCTATGGACCTCAAGGCGTTGGACTTGTAACAAAAGGTTTTGAAACAGCTTACGAACCAGATTATTTTTTTAGGAATACTCACCATGGGGATCAAATTGCTCCTTTGGATGTAGCAGGACTTAATCCTCATACCGTAGATTTAAATCAGCCCAAGATCATCGATGAGGATGGTCTAATAGTAACTGCATTTGAAGTAGTGCATGACCCTGTTAAGCCAGCTCTCGGTTATCGTTTTGACTATAAAGGCAGGAGTTTGGTCATTAGCGGCGATACTTCTTATAGCAAAAATTTAATTGAGAACTCCAGAGATGTAGATGTGCTCATTCATGAAGCGCAAGCTAATCATATGATCAATTTAATGAGAGATTTTAATTTACAAATGGGAGCTAATTTAAATGCAAAGCTTATGGAAGATATAACCACTTACCATACAACCCTTGTTGAAGCGGCAGAAATTGCAAACTTAGCAAATGTAAAACATCTTATCTTTTACCATTTGACGCCTGCTCCTAGAAACCGCATAACTGAAATTATATTCTTAAGAGGTGTAGATGAAATTAGAGAAGAATGGACTCTTTCAAGAGATGGAACCATGGTAGTTTTGCCTGTTGAATCTGATGAAATTATTCTTTCAGAACTTGAGTAGAATAAAACTTTTCTTATGATCCAAATAGAATCTAATGAGAAAGACTCACTTTTTAGGATTACTTTGAAGCCTAATAAGTCTCTATCCTGGAAATCCAATCTACTTTTTATCATTGCCATATCGGTCACGTGTGGTGCAATTGGAATCGGATTTTATATAGTTGGCGCTTCTTTAATTTTGCCTTTTGCTGGACTTGAAATTCTCCTAGTAGGAGCTTGTGTCTACTTCGTGGTTCAAAGGACTTATAAGCAAGAGATAATAACTATGACACCGGAAAGATTGAAAATAGAGAAGGGTATAAGTAAACCCGATAAAGTCTGGGAATACTTTAGAGTTTGGGCATACGTTGTTGTCGAGAAACCTAAACACCCTTGGTATCCAGCTCACATACTTATAACTTCCAAAGGCGAAAGAGTTCCGATAGGTGATTTCTTAACGGAAAAAGAAAAGCTTACCTTGGTAGAGAATTTAAAAAATATTATTAATTCTTTTAAATAAAATTACTTTCTCTGGTTAAATCTTCTTCCAACAAGGGCTGAGGCAATATTTATCTTTTGAATATCTATTGTTCCCCCAGCAATGCCCCAACCCCAGGCATCCCTAAATCTTCTTTCCATCTGATATTCTTTGTTATATCCGTACCCACCCATAAGTTGAATTGCTGTACCGGTTACCTCTCGAGCCATTTCATTTGAGAAACATTTACCTACACTGGATTCAAAAATACTTGGTAAGCCTTCTGCTGCATTATGGGCAGCACGATGAATTAGTAATCGGCTAGCCTCTACTTTCATAGCCATTTCAGCTAATTTAAGTTGAACTGCCTGAAAATCCACTATGGGTTTTCCAAATTGTTCTCTTTCTTGTACATACTCCAGTACCTGATCTAATGCTCCAGATGCTTGACCCAAGCTCATTGTTGCGTTCCCACATCTTTCTAAATCAAAAGCTTCCATCAATTTCTTAAAACCCCCATTAGCTTCGACCACTATATTTTCTTTAGGAACTTTCACGTCATCAAAAAATATATCTGCAGATGGAACCCCATTAAAGCCCATGAGTTCTTCTTGCTTCCCAAAAGTTAAACCTTCAGTATCTTTTTCTACATAAACAGCGCCAATTCCTTTGGCACCAGGTTCTTCAGACATTCTGCAATACACCACATAACCTTGAGCGTGCCCAGCACCAGAGCACCATCTTTTCATACCGTTTAATACAAGATGGCCATCTTTTTCTTCAGCTTTTGTGGTTAAGTCCGTTAAGGCTGTTCCTGCATGGGGCTCGGACATACTTACAGCCACAAATAAATTTCCCTTACAAACCTCGGGAATGATTCTCTGTTTTAAATCTTCATTGGCAAAGTGCTCTATAGCCTTAATTGGGCCGACAGCACTTTCGAATATTGGCCAAGCAACTACTGAAGAAACCTTAGCAAACTCTTCTAATACCAATAAAGCATCAAGATTAGGTAAGCCCAAACCACCGTATTTTTTACTTATATTTATTCCTAGGAACCCCATCTCAGCATATCGATCGAACCATTCATCGGGAAGAAACTCTTTTTTCTCCTCTAGCTCTTTAGCCACTGAAGTCATCTCTTTTTGAGCAAATGCTCTAGCTACTGATTGGAGTTCTTTTTGTTCAGGTGTTAATGAAAAATCCATGATCTCTCCTTATTAAACTATTCTTTTATCTCTCAGATTTGAAACTTCTTCTTCAGAATATCCCAACTCTTCAAGTATCTGGTTTGTATGCTCACCCAATAACGGAGCCCGGGTCTTAATTTGTCCAGGGTTATCAGATAGTTCCAAAGGCGAAACAACAATAGGAACTGGATCTTTTATATTTGGGTAAGGAACTTTTTGAAAAAGATTTCTTGCACTAATATGAGGTTCTTTTACAACTTCATTCGCCTTAAGTACTTCTCCTACGGGAATTCTTGCCTTGTCTAGTTCTTCTATGGCCTCTTTGGTAGTTCTTTTTGCACACCACTTTGCCATCCTTTGGCTTATTAATTCAGAATGATTTCCTCTACTTAAATCATCCTTAAATCTTTCATCTTCAAGCCATTGACTCTCGCCAATTAGGTTTACCCATCTTTCAAATAATGGCTGTCCTACCGTTGCTATCAAGATCCAACCATCTTTTGTTTCGAATGTATCAGAAGGAGCAGCAGTCTGACCTCTGTTAAAAGTAGCTTCACGATTTATATTTAATAGTTCCTGTTCAATAATCAAACCATTAGTCATCGTTAGTGCAGTTGCCAAAAGAGATGTCTGTACTCTTTGACCTTTTCCTGTTTTTTCTCTCTCCATTAGAGCCATACAAGTCCCAAAAGCTGCAAGAGAGGCACTGCAAAAATCTACATATGGAGCATAGTTCTTTGTTGGTAAATCTGGGCTACCTGTCATATCCATTGAACCAGACATAGCTTGAGCTACTCCATCAAAACCAACCTTATCAGCATAAGGGCCAGAAGTTCCAAAGGCGGTGTTAGAAGTAAGGATAATTCTTGGATTAATCTTTGTCAGGGATTCAAAATCTAAACCCATAGCTTCAAGGGTCTTTTCCGGGAGGTTGGCAATAACTACATCTGCAGTTTTAGTAAGTTTAGCTATTATCTTTTTCCCTTCTGACTTCATAGGATTCAAGGTAAACCCTAATTTATTTCTATTCATTTGTAGAAACATTGAGCCGTCTTCCTTATCCGAAACAGGAGTGGTAAATCTGTCTTCACTTCCTTTCACCCTCTCAACTCTAATAACCTCTGCCCCGAAATCAGAGAGTAGAGCACCGCAAAAGGGTCCAGCTATATATCTACCAAAATCCAGTACCCTGTAGCTCTTAAGGATATTTTTTTGTTCAGACATTTTCTCTCCTATGTTTACTAAAGAATTCCCAAATCATCTCATTACCCCAATTAATTTCTTTTCCATTATTATCCAAGCATTCTTTTTGATTGGGTATGCTTGAACCCTGTTCCTTGGATCTACAGAATCCTACACCAGGTTTTTGACCGGGCCACGCATGTCCGCCATCAGGCACTAGACAATTGATAACTTCAAGAGATCTCCCTTTAGAGCATGACCTTCTAGAAGTACAAATAAGATTTGTACTTTCTGCAGTTAATAGATTTGAAGCCTCTATTTCTTCTGTACAACCCATACTTTCTGCCCATTTATTAAAAGAAATTTCAGGTTTTTCATAGAACCATCCATCACTTGAAACCTTTCCATTTATTGGGGTTACAGTATCTTTATCTCCAAATACTTGAAGATAGGAAATTGGAATTTTAGGAGCGCAACTTCTATCACGAGGTATGGACCCACTAATTGAAGCTGCAGCAGCTAACATCTCAGGATGGAGACACGCAAATCTATGAGCCATAGCCCCTCCATTACTGATACCTGATAGATATCTTCTGGATTTATCTATGGCGTATTCTTCTGTAACTTTTTCTATAACTTTCTTAATAAAACCAATGTCGTCATAACATCCTGTCCAAGCACAATGACTGTATTCTTTGCATTCTTTGGGCCTTGGATACTCGCCCCTGGATTTAATACAAATGGGCCTCTCCCCCTCTCTTGGCGGAGCGTTGCTTTCTAAGTCATTCCATGAACTAACAAAAAAAGGCATTCCATTCGTCTTATCCCAGAAGTTTACTCCCTGTGGGTAAACTGCTATGTAATTCCGGTATTGAGCGTGCAAGTTCATTCCCTTAGTAGTTTCTTTCTCAAATCCGCTAGCTGTTCCTGTATATCCATGCAGACCAACTACTAGTGGGATTTCTACTTCAGGGCTATAGCTTGTGGGTAAAAAAATCAGATATTCCCTTTCAATGCCTTGCCAAAGTATGGTTTTTTTTAAAAAATTTTCAGTGGCTTCGCTACCAGCACATGAGCTTAAAATACAGATAAAAACAGAGAGGAATAAAACTTTTATTCTTATATTCATGATCAATTAGCTTCTTTGAAGATTATAATGAACTTCTATGAGTAAAACAGGAATACCTCCAAAGGGGTATAAAGCATTTAATATTTCGCAACCTCATATAGATAACCTGGGTCCAGGTTTCTACAAAAAAGAAGATGACGATCAGTTAGTCTTGGGTTTTTTTGTTAAAGAAGAAAATTTAAACGGTTACGGTTCAGCGCACGGAGGATTGCTAATGGCTTTAGCTGACTTTAGTTTAGCTACTTCAGCTATGCGAAATTCAGATAAACCTGTTACAACTGTCAGTTTCCACTCAGAATTTATTAGACCCGCTCCTTTAGGTTCTTTACTAGAAGTTAGAGCTAAAGTAACTAAAAAGGGAAAATCTTTAGCTTTTTCAGAAGGAAATATTAAAGTAGATGATGACGTAATTTTAAATTTTGGAGGGGTTGTAAAAATACTTTAAGCCATGGAAAAAGATTTAGATATTGTTCTTTATGGGGCAACTGGATTCACTGGAAAACTATGTGTTAAGTACTTAACACAAAATGCCAAGGATATTAAATGGGCGATTGCAGGAAGAGATAGAACTAAACTATCTCAAGTAGCTATAAGGTTTTCTGCTCAGGTCGAGAAATTGATAGCGGACGGAGATGATCAGAAGGCTCTAGATAAAATTACTAAAAGAGCCAAAGTAGTGATTTCTACAGCTGGTCCATTCCACAGATATAGTTCAAATCTAGTCGCTTCCTGTGTCAAGAATTCCACCCATTACGTTGACATCACAGGTGAAACCTTTTGGATAAAAGAGATGATGGATAAATATCATTCTGAAGCGGTAGAGAAGGGTGTGAGAATAATACCTTCTTGTGGCTATGATTCTCTCCCATCGGATTTAGGGGTTTTCTTTGCAGCCAAGGTTTTGCAGAAACCTATAAAGAGAGTTGAGTCTTTTCATACAGGCCAGGGCGGAGCTTCCGGAGGAACTATTGAAACTGGATTCTCTATGGGGGATCTAAATTTAGGTAAAGATATGCAAGACCCATTTTTATTGAATCCTGAGGATTCCGTTAGTCCTGAACAAAGAGGTCTAAGTTCTGACAGAGTAGGAATAAGGAAAAATAAATTTATAGATGCATGGACGGGTCCTTTCATTATGGCAGCCATGAATACCAGAGTAGTAAGAAGAAGTGCCGCCTTATTAGAAGCTAGACAGGAAGCTTATGGAGTTGATTTTACTTATCAAGAACATGCCTTCTATAAAAAATATTTCAATGCTTTTTTGGTGTCCTTTGCAACCCTGTTTTCAATGATAATTATTGCCACTCCTCTTAGAAAGTTAGTAAGAAGATTCTTACCTAAACCTGGTGAAGGGCCCAGCGAGGAAACAATGCGAAAAGGGTTTTTTGATTGTTTATATACCGTAGAGGCAGAGGATGGATCGGTAAGTATTTTCAGAATGCATGGGAAAGGAGACCCAGGTTACAGGGTAACTTCTAAGTTTGTTTGTGAAAGTGCTCTCACCCTTATTCATAGTGAAGATAATTTACCTGGGGGAAAGGATTACGGTGGTCTTTTAACACCAGCTTCTGGATTGGGTCTGCCTTTAATAGACAGACTGTCAAAGGCAGAAATCTTTTTTGAAGGTCCTTTGGAAAAATAGCTTGAAATTCTTTACTTCTTAGGAAGTTTAAAACCTTTTAATTTTTTCTTTAAGAGTTTATTTTTTAGATTAGCTGTTACTGGCATGCCGTTTCTATAGGGAGGGTAAGCTTCACCTTGGATAAGTGGTCTAAGGTATTTTTTACATGATTCTGTAATACCAAATCCGTCTTTAGTTATATAACTTCTAGGCATTTTCTTTTCCTTATTTGCAACCTTACTGAGTGCCACCTTATCTATTTCCCAAGAGTATTTTTTAGTTTTCTTCCTTTTGATAATTGGCATAACAGCATTTTCACCCTTTAGTACAAAATCAATAGCAGATTTTCCTACTGAATAAGCTTGCTCTAGGTCAGTTTGTGAAGCTATATGTCTTGCCGATCTTTGGAGATAATCAGATACTGCCCAATGGTATTTATAGCCTAAAGAGGAATTTATTATCGAGGCTATTTTTGGAGCTACACCACCTAGTTGTTTGTGACCAAATGCATCTTTTGTGTCTGCATCAGCTAAGAATTTACCCTTACTATTTCGAACGCCTTCAGACACAACAAGGACGCAATACCCATGCTTTTTTACTGTTGCTCTAACTTTGGAAATCATCTTTTTCTTGTTAAAGGCTATTTCCGGGAAAAGAATTAAATGGGGTGGATCGCCTTCTTTTTCCTGAGCCAAGCCAGCAGCTGCAGCTATCCAACCTGCGTGTCTACCCATCACTTCTAGTATAAAAACTTTAGTTGAAGTTTCAGCCATGCTTGCTACATCAAGGCCTGCCTCTTTGGTTGATATCGCTATGTATTTGGCAACTGATCCAAACCCAGGGCAGTTGTCTGTGAAAGGGATATCATTATCAACTGTCTTAGGTATGCCTATACATTGAATTGGGAATCCCATATCTTTTGTAAAGTTTGCAATTTTATTAAGGGTGTCTTGTGAGTCCCCTCCACCGTTATAAAAGAAATATCCAATATTGTGAGCTACAAAAACATCCAATAACCGTTTGTATTCTCTTTGATTGCTACTAGGGTCTTGAAGCTTGTACCTACAAGAACCAAAGACTCCACCTGGAGTGTGTTTTAGTCTAGATATTTCTTTATCAGATTCAAAGCTAGTATCAATAATCTCTTCGTTAAGAGCACCTAAAATACCATTTTTTGCAGCAAAAATTTTGCCTATCCTTTTAGACTTGCGTCCAGCTTCTAAAACACCTGCAGCAGTTGCATTTATTACAGAAGTAACTCCACCAGATTGTGCATATAGAACATTTCTATTCTTCATAGGTGCGATGTTACTTAAATCTTGATCAAGAGGGAATTAAAGGAGATCGGTATAATTAAAATATGGCAGTGAAAAAAATTCATATATTGGGCATATGTGGAACCTTTATGGGCGGACTGGCTTTGCTTGCAAGGGAATTAGGGTTTGAAGTTTCGGGTTGTGATGAAAATGTTTATCCACCTATGTCAGACCTTCTGAAAGAACAAAATATTAAAGTAATTAAGGGTTATAACAAGAAAGACCTCCCTGAAGCTGATCTCTATTTGATAGGTAATGTGATTTCCAGGGGAAATGAATCTATCGAACATATTTTGGATTCCAAGCTACCCCATACGTCAGGTCCAGCATGGTTATCAGAGAATGTACTTAAGAATCGAAGAGTTATCGCTGTGTCTGGAACTCATGGTAAGACATCTACCACAGCGATGCTGACCTGGATACTTGTGAATTTGGGTATGGATCCGGGTTTTTTAATTGCTGGAAGGCCTAAAGATTTTTCGGTTTCTGCTAAATTAGGCAAGGATGAAATATTTGTAATTGAGGCAGATGAATACGACACGGCTTTTTTTGATAAAAGAGCAAAACTTATTCACTACAATCCGGAAGTTTTAATAATTAATAATTTGGAATTTGATCACGGAGACATATATTCAAATTTAACGGAAATTCAAAAACAATTTCATAATTTAATTAGAACAATGTCCTCAGAAGACTGCATAGTATTTCCTGGAGACGACAAGAACATTAGGGAAGTCTTGGATTTAGGGGTGTGGAGTAAAGAAGTTGAGTTCGGCATTGAAGGAAATAGTTCAAATTACTTTGAAGCTATAAAAAAGGATCATTCTTCAGTTAGATTTTCTATAAACGAAAAGGTTGCGGAAATAAACTGGAACTTGTTGGGTGAGCACAACGCAAGAAACGCAATCACAGCTCTATTAGCCCTTCAACATTTTAATCTATCGTTATCAGACTCTGCTAAGTGCTTAGAAAGCTTTTCTGGAGTTAAGAGAAGACTAGATACAATCATAGATAGAAAGGACCTAAAATTATTTGACGATTTTGCACATCATCCGACGGCAATCCAGGAAACTTTGAAGGGTTTAAGAGCTCGATACCTAAATAATAGGATAATTGCTTTAATTGAAATAAGATCAAATACTATGAAATCTGGCTTACATGACAAAAATCTTACGAGCGCAACTAGCGAAGCAGATCTAGTTTTTTGGAAGGGACCCGATAAAGATCAACTGAATAACTTAGTTAACAAATCTCCTGAAAAAAATTATGTTATAGATTCAGTAGACTCTTTCTCTGATGAACTTAAGAGTTCTATTATTAAAGATAATGACGTAATTATTATGATGTCAAATGGAAGCTTTGATGGATTAGCAGATCTTCTGAACTCTAAACTATAACTACATGAAACATCTATTTGTAATTTTTTTATTTCTTATCTTACAGTCTTGCTCGGAAAGCAAAATTAGTCTGAACGCCGATGAAATAGCTCAAGATTCATTGATATTAGACTCTCATATAGATGTCCCATATCGTTTATGGAGTCAGCACTTAGAAGGTTTAGAGATTGATGACATATCAGGTCCTACCAATGGAGATTTTGATTTTATTAGAGCTAGGAAAGGGGGGCTTAATGTTCCCTTCTTCTCAATATACTTACCAGCGAGCACTGAGGAAGACGGAACTTCTCATAAGATGGCAAATGACTTAATAGACATGATTGAAGACATAGTTACTCTTTACCCTGAGAAGTTCTTATTAATTAAGTCTGTAGATGACCTAAGTTCATTAACAAATAAAAATATAGTTGGCATAGCACTGGGCATGGAAAATGGAGCTCCCATTCAAGGCGATCTTTCTAGAGTTGAGTATTACTATGATCGAGGTATACGTTATATAACTTTGACTCACTCCAAAACCAACCATATTAGTGATTCCTCTTACGATGAAAATATCCAATGGCATGGGTTGAGTGAATTTGGCAAAACTCTAATTGAAGAGATGAATAGGGTAGGACTCATGATAGATATCTCTCATGTAAACGATGAAGCTTTTTACCAAGCAATAGAGTTAAGCCAAGTACCAGTTATAGCAAGCCACTCTTCTTTGAGGCACTTTACCCCTGGTTTTGAAAGAAACGTAGATGATGCCATGCTCAATAAATTAGCTGAAAAGGGTGGTGTCTTACAAATTAATTTCGGTAGCAGTTTTATTAGTCAAAGACCAAGAGACTATATGGATCTAATGAACAATTTTTTAGAATTAAAATTTGGTCAAAGTAGAGAAGGCGTTTCCGAAGAAGTAATCAACGAAGCTAGAAAAGAGTTTTTTTTAAAAAATAAATATCCCTATGCCACTCTTGATGAAGTTCTAGGTCATTTTGACAGGGTTGTAAATTTAGTTGGAGTTGATCATGTGGGGATTGGTTCAGATTACGATGGAGTAGGGGATACATTGCCCATAGGTTTAAAAGATGTTTCTAGTTACCCAAGTCTAATAGAAGGTTTTTTAGAAAGGGGCTATAGTCGAGAAGATATTGACAAGATCCTTGGAGGTAATCTCATTAGAGTCTGGAAAGAAGTTGAAGAGTATGCCAATAGAAACTAATTTAACAAAAAAACTTCCTATTTTTCCTCTGACAGTCAATGTCCTGCCTGGAGGATATTTACCTTTACAAATCTTTGAACCTAGATACTTGGATATGGTGAAGAGTTGTATGAGTCAAGAAACAGGCTTTTGTGTTGTTCTTCTACGGGGTCTTAACGAGACAGGTTCATCTAAGCTACCCGACCACTCTCCAATAGGGACTTATGTTGAAATTGTTGACTTTAATCAACTCGAAAATGGTCTCTTAGGAATAACCGTTCAGGGTCAGTACAGGGTTAAAATCATTGATAGAAGAAAACAAGAAGATGGACTAATAATGGGTGATTCAATTGAGCAACCTGAAGAGGAAGAGTCTATAACCCTAGAGCCTCAGTATGAAAATATCTGGCGAATACTTAAAGAAATTTCCAACCACCCTGAAATAAAAAAACTTGAATTGGCTATAAATTTTGAAAACTCTTCAAGTGTAGCTTACAACCTTGCTAGCCTATTGCCACTGACGCCTCCAGAAAGGCAGAACATACTTGAATTCCAATCCAATGTGGACAGGTTTGATCATCTAAATAAAATAGTCAAACAACTTGGAGGTTAGCCTCTTTAATCTGCTTCTGCAATTTTAAGCAGTTGCTTACCGAAATTTTGTCCAGTAAATAATCTTACTAGAGTATCAGGCGCATTCTCTATCCCCTCTTGAATATCTTCTAAGTAGGTTATTTTTCCTTCTTCGACCCATTTACTTAGGCTCTTTATTGCTTCAGGGAATCTGTCCAAGTAATCCAGAACTATAAACCCTTCCATTCTTGCTCTCATTATTACCAGGGACATATAGTTAGATGGTCCAGGAGAAGGCTTTTCATTGTTGTACGTTGAGATAGCGCCACACAGGACTATTCTTGCATTCATATTTATCAAAGTTAAAGCTACGTCTAAAAATTCTCCTCCAACGTTATCAAATACAACATCAATTCCATTAGGGCAGAGTTCTCTTAAGGTTTGTCCTAAGTTTGCACTTTTATAATCTATAGCTGCGTCGAAATTAGCTTCTTCCGTAAGCCAATTACATTTCTTTGTCCCTCCGGCTATACCGATTACCCGACATCCTTTTATTTTAGCTATTTGTCCAGCTATAGAGCCTGTAGCTCCTGCTGCTCCAGAAACAACTACTGTATCACCCTCCTTAGGTCCTCCTACATCGAGCAGACCGAAATAGGCAGTTAATCCTGTGATTCCATAAACACTCAGAGAGGCAGTTGGAGTTATGGTAGAAGGAATTTTGGAAGTATTTATTACACCCCCCGCTTTGCCATCGGTTATAGCAAACTCTTGCCACCCAAAACTTCCTTGCACAATATCACCTTCTTTGAAATCAGGAATATTAGATTCAATTACTTGGGAAATGGTGCTTGAACGCATTACTTCTCCAATTTGGACTGGTGGCATGTAACTCTTCACATCATTTAACCAGCCCCTTTGTGTAGGATCAAAACCAAAGTACAGATTTTTTAATAACATTTGGTTCTCGTTTATTTCTTCTACTTCTAGTTCTTCAAACTTGAAGTTCTCCTTGCTAACCATTCCTTGAGGCCTTGTATTTAAAACCCATCGCCTGTTTTTTAAGTTCTTCCTAGTCATGATTAAGTTTGTTCTCCTTGTCGCCAATTTCCATGGAATCCATAAGGCACTCTATGGGGCAAATGTGCAGTAGCTATAGGTCCAGATTCCACATCCATTGCATTAAATATAAGTAAGTCAGATCTGTTTTCCTTTCCTTTATATGCCAATGTAATTAAAAATCCATTTCCTTCTTCAGCATCCCCAGAAGTCGGAACAAAAATTGGTTCCCCTACTGCATCTTCCTTGTCTACGACAAAAAACTTTTTATTTCCAGTCTGATGGTCAAGATGAGCAATAGCATTCCAACTAATTCCTGATGGATCACCAATTCTAGAAGCATAAAATCCATGCCTGTAATCAAGCATGCTAAATCTTTCGTCTAACCTAGGAAATTCTCCCATGTCATCATCCAAAAGGTTTTTATTAATTTTTCCTGAATTAGAGGATAGATCAATTTCCCACCTATTTAGTCTAGCTTCAGCTTTTTTAGCGTCTGGAGCTGAACCGTCTACATGAGGAAATAAAGGTGCTTCTTCAAATTGCATCATATCGGCTACAATTTTGTCTCCCTCAGTATATGCATTCATTGCGTGGAATACATAACAAGGATCATCTTCTATCCATTTTATGTCTTCCACAGAACCATCTCTTGGCATGATTCCTATATAACTAGGTCTTTTGCCATCCCATGCAATCGGTGCATTACCCATCATTGCTTGTTCTAAATCTATAACAAGCGGGAAGACCGGAAAAATTACATGCTGGGAAGTGACAATAAAATCATGCACCATACTGGAGTAAGGGGTCGTAAATTCAGAGTAATGGGTTAGCTTTCCATCAGCGTCTACTACAAAATAAGTCATCTTGTTGTCACCAAAACCATAACTGAAGGAAAACATTTCTCCAGTCAGCGGGTCTATCTTGGGATGTGCAGTCATTGGTGAAAGCAATTTGCCTTCATAGTTATGTGATCCTATTGATTTCAGAGTAAATGGATCGATCTCAAAAGGAGGATGGCCTTCTTCTAGAGCAAGAAGTCTATCTCCATGAAAAATGATACTTGTGTTTGCGGTTCCATCTTCTCCTTCAGGATTCCAAAGGGGGTCAGGTTCCATGGGGTTTAGTAGATTAACAAGAGATTTTCCTGCTTTCCTTTCTTGCTTCCACTTTGATGTTTGTATCCATCTATTTTTATAGGAAACTTTCCCATTTTCAAAATGGAAAGCATGAATCATTCCATCTCCTCCAAACCAATGATAATTACCACCCATAGGTGGAAATTGTGGATCAGGACCATTTCTATAATAACTTCCATACAGGTCTTGAGGGATTTCTCCTTCAACTATTAGATCGTTGAGGTCACTTTCCATTCTTAAAGGAGCGTAGTTACCTTGTAGATAAGGATGATCTGCGTAAGTTTCTGTCATTTTTTTCCTTATTAATTATTTACATTTCAGTTTAACTTGGAGCAGCATAATACAAGAGGCATTTATTTTTTTCTAACTAAATATCTAGCTAAAAAAAGAAAAGCTACTGCTAGGGCTATCAAGCCTGCAGCTAACGATAAAGCACCTGAACCTTCAAAGGCAGTTTTACCAGCAAAATAGCCAGGCAGACTGTACAGAGGTGCCCAAAGAAGGCCTGAAACAAGATCCACCAGAATGAAGGTTTTCACGTTCATACCAAGGGAGCCTGCTGTTATGGGAATTAAAGGTCTAACGGGACCAACAAACCGTCCTAAAAATACACCCGGTATTCCATAAGATTTAAAGAATGTACGACCCTGTTCTAACCAGGATGGATTTTTCTTGAAAGGCCAAGCTAGGTCTATTTTTTTACTTAAATATTTGCCTAAAAAGAAACTCGATATGTCTGCAAAGCAGCTTGAAATATAGACCAACAATACTACTTGGAAAATAGAAAGATTAGTTGAAGCCGCTAGCCCTGAAATAGCAGCCAGTAAAATCACTCCAGGAATAATTATTCCAATAATGGCAAAAGATTCAATAAATGCAGCTGAGCAAAGGCCAAATATTATCCATTCAGGGTTTTGCTGTAGCCAGAGGGTTACTGCTCCAATGTCAAACATCTTATAATCGCTTTTTTAATTTTGCTTTCCTATAGAATATTTGATTATGAAAGATAGTAAAGATATTAGTTCCTATATGGAATTATTAGGATCTGAAGCTAAATCAGCCTCAGAAGTTCTTTCTACTATGTCTAGTCAACAGAAAAACTCAGCTCTGATAAGTATGGCTAAAATACTCGAAGAGGACAAAGAGGAAATACTCAAGGCGAATAATGAAGATCTGTCAGATGCTAAGACAAGTGAAGTTGGAGAGGCATTAACAGATAGACTGGAATTAACAAATTCAAGGATTAACACAATGATTTCAGGCCTTTTATCTATAGCTGAATTGCCTGATCCAATAGGTTCTGTGACTAAGCTAAAACCCACCCCATCGGGTATAAAAATAAGCCAAATGAGAGTTCCTTTAGGAGTTGTTGGGATTATTTATGAATCTAGGCCTAACGTAACTGCAGATGCTGCGGCCTTATGCCTTAAGTCAGGTAACTCATGTATTTTGAGAGGAGGGTCAGAAGCCTTTAAGTCAAATACTGTTATAGCTAACAGTTTAAAAAAGGGAATAGTCAAAGAGGGTTTACCAGAGGCTTCTATACAACTTGTAAATACTATTGATAGAGAGGCTGTAAAAATTTTGTTGGGTATGGACAAGTGGGTAGATGTCATTATTCCTAGAGGTGGCAAAGGTTTAGTGAAGCTGATTTCAGATGAGGCAAAAGTTCCGGTTATCAAGCACCTCGATGGAATCTGTCATGTTTATATAGATGAAGAATGTGATCAAGAAAAAGCTGTTTCCATTGCAATCAACGCAAAAACCTACAGATATGGAATTTGCGGAGCTATGGAAACTCTTTTGATCAATGAAAACATAGCCTCAAAGGTTTTACCTGTTCTTAATAAAGCTTTTAAAGAAAAAGGGGTTGAACTAAGAGGGTGCAATCGTACTTTAGAGTATATAGATATTTCAAAAGCCCAAGAGGAAGACTGGGTAACTGAATATTTGGCCCCCATACTATCAATTAAAATAGTAGATAATTTGCAATCAGCAATTGATCATATAAATGAATTTGGTTCAGCTCATACGGACTGCATTGTTACTGAGAACCTTGATAAGGCTTCGCTATTCCTGAGGAATGTAGATTCAAGTTCAGTTATGCATAATGTACCAACATGTTGGGCTGACGGTTTTGAATACGGATTGGGTGCTGAGGTAGGAATATCTACGGATAAGTTTCACGCCAGAGGGCCAGTCGGATTAGAAGGATTGACCTCCCTTAAATATCTAGTTGAAGGTAATGCTGAATTACGTGGGATTTAATAATTAATCAATGCCAAGATTAGTAGGCATATTCGGAGGCACTTTTGATCCAGTGCATTATGGTCACTCAAATACAATTGCTGAATTGTTAAATTTAATACCTTTTGAAAAGATTTTAGTCATTCCTAACGCATTACCTCCACATAGAGAAAATTCCCAGGCTTCCTTTAGCCACCGGTACAAGATGACTTCACTGGCATTTAGAGATATAGAAAAAACTGTAGTTGATAATAGAGAAAATCTTAGAAACGGACCTTCTCATGCCATTGAAACCGCCAAGCAAATAATAGCTGAAGAGGAAAAAGCTAAAGTGATTTTTATAGTCGGTTCAGATTCTTTTGGTAGCATACATTCTTGGCACAAATGGAGAGAATTAATAAATTTAGTAGATTTCATTATTATGAAAAGGCCAGATATGTCTCTCTCAAAAAATAAAAAAGTGCAGGATTTAATTAGTGATACTAGATTTAATGCAGGCCTGTTGGCGGATAGTAAAGACAAGAGTATTTTTGAACTTGAAGTGACTCCTTTAAGAATATCTTCTTCACTGATTAGAAAGAATATTGCTAAGGATAAGAGTATCGATGATCTTATAAATCCTTTAGTTAAAGATTATTTAAAAAAACATGGTTTATATGGCTCAAAAAATTCTACCTAGTAAATTAAGAGACCTAGTATCTTCAAGTCTTGATGAACTAAAGGCAGTTGATCCTGTCACAATCAATGTAAAAAAATTAAGTAGCTTTACTGACTACATGATTATCGCTAGCGGCACTTCAAATAGACATATCCAGTCCATAGGTGAGAAGGTACTTGAAGACTTAAAGGTAAAGAATATCAAGCCCCTGGGACTCGAAGGAGAAGGCAGTGAAGAATGGGTACTAATAGACGTAGGAGATGTTGTTTTGCATTTAATGTCTGCAAATGCTCGGGCCTTTTATGATTTAGAAAGCCTTTGGGACCCAGAGTTGAGTAGATGAAATTTCATATCGTAGCTATAGAAAGTAAAAGACCGTTATGGGCAAAAAGTGCTTTTGAAAACTACCAACAAAGATTCGATCAATCAATACAGGTTAAATGGTCTGGGATAAAATCTAACAAAAAC
>ENA-ORXI01000063-ORXI01000063.1-sediment-metagenome-genome-assembly--contig:-NODE-63-length-69259-cov-10.808693_pt1 | contig 69259 bp, 77 predicted proteins | sample MGYA00237861_ERZ511468 | MGnify/ENA primary metagenome ERZ511468 (study PRJEB26299, sample SAMN06266213) | sediment metagenome | isolation source: Hudson Canyon methane seep mesocosm | place: USA:Hudson...
GCTGCATTAGTAAAAGAACTACGTGAGCGTACTGGCTCAGGCATGATGGAATGTAAAAAAGCATTGGTAGCATCTAATGGTGATATCGACGCTGCAATCGAAGCAATGCGTAAATCTGGTTTAGCAAAAGCGGATAAGAAATCTGACCGTGTTGCTGCTGAAGGTGTTATTGCAATCGAAACATCAGCTGATGGTAAATCAGCAGTGATGATCGAAATCAACTCTGAAACTGACTTTGTTGCTAAAGCAGAAGATTTCACTAACTTTGTTGCTAAACTTACTAAAACAGTACTTGAAGCTCAACCTGCTGATCTTGATGCATTAAACGCATTAGCATTGAATGATGCTGGTGAAAGCATTGATACAGTTCGTCAAGCTCTGATTGCTAAAATTGGTGAAAACATCCAAATTCGTCGTTTTGAATTAATGACAAACGACAATGGTGTAATTGGTTCTTACCGCCACGGTGATCGTATTGGTGCTATCGTTAATTTAACGGGCGGTGATATGGCATTAGCGAAAGATATTTCAATGCATGTTGCTGCAAGTCGTCCACAAGCTGTTGCTGCTGCTGATTTGCCTGCTGAGTTATTAGAAAAAGAACGTGACATTGTTGCGACTCAAGCAAAAGATAGCGGTAAGCCAGAAGCAATCATTGAAAAAATGGTTGATGGTCGTATGAAGAAGTTTGTTAATGAAATTAGCTTACTAGGTCAAAACTTCATTAAAGACCCAGACCTTACTGTTGAAAAGTTAGTGAAACAAGCTGATGCTACAGTTAATGCATTTAAATTCTTCGAAGTAGGTGAAGGTATCGAGAAAGCTGAAGATAACTTTGCAGAAGAAGTTATGGCTCAGGTTCAAGGAAGCTAAACATGACTGAAATCGAGAAAAAGCCAGTCTATAAACGTATCCTACTAAAATTAAGTGGTGAGGCGTTGATGGGAAGTGCTGAGTTTGGCATTGACCCTGAGGTGATTTCTCGTTTTGCGACTGAAATTGCCGAGCTTAGCGCACAAGGTGTTGAGCTCGGTGTTGTCATCGGTGGTGGTAATATATTCCGTGGTGCAGGATTGGCTGAAAGTGGAATGGAACGTGTTAGTGGTGATCACATGGGCATGTTAGCTACTGTGATGAATGCATTGGCATTACAAGACGCTTTAGAACAAAAAGGTACTTTTTGTCGTGTCATGTCTGCTATCAAGATTAATCAAGTATGTGAAGATTATTTACGTCGTCGTGCAATTCGCCACCTTGAAAAAGGCCGAGTTGTTATTTTTGCAGCAGGTACTGGTAATCCATTTTTCACAACGGATTCAGCTGCCAGTTTACGTGCGGTTGAGATCGGCGCAGACTTGTTATTAAAAGCAACGCAAGTAGATGGTGTCTATGATTCAGACCCTAAGAAGAATCCAGATGCAGTTCGATATGCTGAGTTAAGTTATGATGAAGTGATCAATAAGCGTTTAGGCGTTATGGATACAACCGCTGTTGTAATGTGTCAGGAACAAAAAATGCCACTACGTGTATTTGATGTTCATAAAAAAGGTAACTTGACCAAGATTGTGTATGGTGAAGATATTGGTACTCTTGTTCAATAAAGATTGAAGCTAAGTTAGGATAAAACATGATTGAAGATATTAAAAAAGACGCAGCAGATAGAATGCAAAAGAGTGTTGTTGCATTAACTAATTCTATGGCTAAAATTCGTGCTGGTCGTGCTCATACAAGTCTTTTAGATCAAGTCATGGTGCCATATTATGGTTCTGATGTTGCTCTTAGCCAAGTCGCTAATGTGGGCATCGAAGATGCAAGAACTTTAACGGTAACACCTTGGGAAAAACCAATGTTATCCGTTATCGAAAAGGCCATTATGACATCTGACCTTGGTGTCAATCCAAATAGTGCCGGTATGACTATCCGTATTCCGATCCCACCTTTAACTGAAGAACGTCGTCGTGACTTAGTTAAAGTGGCGCGTAATGAAGCTGAAGGTGCTCGTATTGCGGTTCGTAATATTCGTCGTGATGCAAACAGTACACTGAAAGAGTTATTGAAAGAAAAAGAAATCTCAGAAGATGAAGAGCGCGGCGCTGAAGAAATTATCCAAAAACTAACTGATGCAACGATCAAGCAAGTTGAGGGTGTTTTGACTGAGAAAGAAACTGACTTGATGGAAGTGTAAGTAGCATCGTCTACTTTCCTAGCAATGACTGCGGATAATACGCAAGTACCACAACATATCGCCATCATTATGGACGGTAATGGGCGTTGGGCAAAACAGCGTCATCAACCTCGATTTATGGGCCACAGAGCGGGTGTAAAAGCAGTTGAAGATATTGTTAAACACTGCGCTTCTCGTGGTGTTGCTGTATTAAGTCTGTTTGCATTTAGCAGTGAAAACTGGAAAAGGCCTACAAAAGAAGTCAGCCTTTTGATGGAGTTATTTGCTTTATCCTTAAAGCAGCAAGCAAAACGCCTACATAAAAATAATATTCGCCTTCATATAATAGGCGATATTAGTAAATTCTCTGCCAGCCTGCAGAAACAGATCCTAGAAGCAGAACAATTAACAGAACATAATACCGGGCTTACGATTAATATCGCCGCTAATTATGGTGGTCATTGGGATATTACTCAATCTGTTCAAAAGTTAGCCGAAAAAGTGAAGTTGGGTCAGCTCGATCCACATGATATTACTGAAGAAATAATCTCTTCAGGCTTAACAACATCAGAGCTACCGGAACCAGATTTATTTATTCGTACCGGTGGTGAACAGCGAGTAAGTAATTTTATGTTGTGGCAACTAGCTTATACTGAGTTTTATTTCACTGATACCTTATGGCCTGACTTCAATAGTGAGAAATTTGATGCTGCGATAGCATCATTTTTTGACCGTGAACGACGTTTTGGCAAAACATCGGAGCAAATTAAGGAAGGTAATAATGCTTAAACAACGACTCATAACTGCAGCAATCCTTATTCCTCTCATCGTAGTCAGTATTTTATATTTATCTACGAGTAACTTTCAGCTGTTATTAGCTGGTGTCAGCTTATTAGCGGCATGGGAGTGGTTTTCTATCATTGGTTTTAACAGCCAAAGTCAGAAAGTATTTGCACTAATCTCATTGGTATTTATATCTGTTTTGGTCATGTTTTTACCACTAGGCTTATTAATGTTTTTTGCTGCCATTATGTGGGCAAGTATCTTAGTGTTCATTGATTTCTTTGCACATAAAACGCTACCTAAAAAGGTGCAAGGTTTATTCACACAGCCATATTCTGCCCTTATTATGGCATCAATTGTATTGACAGTATTTTGGCAATCTGCTTCTCAACTTCATGCCTCATCAGGCCTTGGTCCTCAGCAAGTATTATATGTCATGGTTCTAGTATGGCTCGCTGATACAGGTGGCTACTTTGCTGGTAAACGCTGGGGTAAACGAAAATTAGCGAAAGAGATTAGCCCTAATAAAACATGGGAAGGTGTTGGCGGGGCAGTTGTACTGGGTTCTGTTTGGGCTTTGTTGGGATTTTATCTAGGCTTGGCAGGATCATTGTCGTTATTATCGTGGTTATTACTTTCAGCAGTTGCATTGTTGATTTCAATTATTGGTGACCTATTTGAAAGTTTATTTAAGCGTTGTCACAATGTGAAAGATAGCGGTAATTTATTACCAGGTCATGGCGGTATATTAGATCGCATTGATAGTTTAATTGCAGCCGTTCCGGTATTTTTTGCTGGATTATATTTTTTAGGGGCAGTGTAAGTGCAAGCAGTAACACTTCTAGGTTCAACAGGTTCGATTGGTGTTAGTACACTTAATGTTTTAGCTCAGCATCCTGAACAATATAGTGTTTACGCACTGACTGCCAATCGTTCAGTTGATAGCTTATTTGAACAGTGTCAGCAGTTCGAGCCTAAGATTGCCGTTATGTTGGATGAGTCATCTGCACAACAGTTAGCAAATAAAATTAAGACTGCAGGTTTAAATACTGAAGTGCTATCTGGTGCAGAAGCTTTAGTTCAAGTAGCTGAAAGTGAACACACAGATTATGTGATGGCGGCAATTGTAGGTGCTGCCGGTTTATTACCTACTTTAGCGGCTGCTAGAGCTGGCAAGCATATTTTATTAGCGAATAAAGAAGCCTTGGTGATGAGCGGTGGTTTATTTATGCGTGAAGTAGAAGCGAATAGGGCTACATTATTGCCCGTTGACAGCGAACATAATGCGATTTGGCAATGTTTACCGGTTGGTGAACAACAGCAACATCATTTTGAAGGTAAAGGTGTTCGTCGTATTATTCTGACAGCATCAGGTGGTCCTTTTAGAGATTATGACTTAGCTGATCTTGAACATGTCACACCCGAGCAAGCTGTCGCGCATCCTAATTGGTCGATGGGACAGAAGATTTCTGTTGATTCAGCGACGATGATGAATAAAGGCTTAGAGGTTATAGAAGCACATTGGTTATTTGGTTTGCCTATAGAACAAATTGATGTGTTATTGCATCGTCAAAGTATTATCCATTCAATGGTCGACTATGTGGATGGCTCTGTACTCGCCCAAATGGGTAATCCAGATATGAGAACGCCTATTGCTAATGCCTTAGCATGGCCAGATAGAATTGATTCAGGTGTTGCTCCATTAGATTTAGTTGCAGTAGGACGATTAGATTTTGCCGTTGCCGATCATCAGCATTTCCCTTGTTTAGCGCTTGCCTACCAGGCTCTAAAAGCAGGAGGAACAAGTACTGCTATATTAAATGCCGCTAATGAAATTGCAGTAGAAGCATTTTTAAAATGTCAAATTAAATTCACTCAGATCCCTGAAATTATCGAACAAGTGTTATTAAAAGTACCTGCTAGTAACGGGGATACATTAGAACAAGTATTGGCAGATGATCTACAAGCACGACAAGTTGCAGAAACCTTAGTAAATTAATATGCAATCATTGCTATATTTACTCGCAACACTTGCCATACTGGTCACTGTACATGAGTTTGGACATTTTTGGGTTGCACGCCGTTGTGGTGTGAAAGTACTTAAATTCTCTATTGGCTTTGGACGACCATTGTGGAGCCGATTTGGCAAAGATGGCACTGAGTATATAGTTGCCGCTATACCACTAGGCGGCTATGTGAAGATGTTGGACGAGCGTGAAGGCGAAGTTGCTGATGCCGAACTCGACAAGGCTTTTAACCGAAAGCCTCTAGGTTCTCGAGTGGCCATCGTTGCCGCAGGTCCCATCGCAAATTTACTCTTTGCAGTTTTTGCCTATTGGTTTATTTTTGTAATGGGTATTCCAGGAATTCGTTCGCTTATTGACGATGTCACACCCAATAGTCCAGCAGCCACTGCTCAGATTATGCCTGGCGATGAAATTATTGCAATCAATGGCAATAAGACACCTACATGGTCTAGTGTTTACCGTGAACTCTCTAAACGTGCTCAATCAGGTGGGCCAGCCAACATAACAGTTAATACTGGTGGGATAATCATTGAGCGGACAATGGATATTCCAAAAGTTGATTTATCGACTCCCATTTCAAGTTCAATATTTGAACAAATAGGTTTAAGCCCAATACGTGTTGAGTTAATTCCTGTTGTAGCTACAGTAGTGAAAGGCGGCGCTGCGGCTAATGCAAGATTACTGGATGGTGATTTAATTGTAGCCGTAGATGGACAAGCAATAGAATATTGGAATCAGTTTGTTGATGTTGTGCAAAAAAGTGCAAACAAACCACTTAATGTGACTGTTAAACGAGGCTCGAAAAGCGAAGTTTTAATTATGACACCTAATGAAAAGGGCAAAATTGGTGTGATGGTTGATGCAAAACAAACCTCAATTCCCTCCCAGCTAAAAGCAAAAGAACAATATGGCTGGGGACAAGCAATTGTCAGAGCATGTTATGAAACATGGTCATTTTCAAGCTCTACCATAAAAAGCTTAGTTGGGATGTTGACAGGATCAGTATCAAGTAAAAATATTGGTGGCCCCATCACTATTGCTCAATTTGCTGGTGACTCAGCAGATAGAGGACTCATTTCATTCATCAGTTTTCTAGCAATGATTAGCATTAGTTTAGGTATTTTAAATTTACTACCTATCCCTGTTTTAGATGGTGGTCATTTAGCACTTTATTTTGTAGAGTGGATTCGTGGCGCGCCATTGTCAGAACAAGTGCAGGTTCAGGGGCAAAAAATAGGTGTTATTGTGCTTTTAATGTTGATGTTTTTGGCATTTTTCAATGACTTAACAAGACTGTTTGGATAATAGCGCTATTACAGGTAAACTAGCACTCTTTCGCCTGAAAACTATATAACTAAGAATTGATGAATAAACTACTCAAACTCATTGCTTTACTGCTGATTTCAGGCTCGGTACTTGCCGAAGGTTTTTTAATAAAAGACATTCGAGTTGAAGGTCTACAACGTATTTCTGCCGGTACAGTGTTTAATTTCTTGAACGTGAAAGTGGGCGATGAAATGAGCAGTAAGGATGCGAAAAGCATCATTCGCTCATTATATAAGTCTAAATACTTCAGTGATGTGGGTGTTGAGCAAGAAGATGGTGTTTTAGTCATTAAGGTGACTGAACGTCCTGCGGTGTCGAGTATTGAATTTGTTGGTAATAAAGATCTAGATAGTGCTGAATTACTCAAGTCATTGCAACAAATAGGCTTCTCAGAAGGTCAGGTTTTTGAACAAGCGATGCTCGAACGTGTAGAGCTTGAGCTTGAGCGCCAATATTTCAGTCGAGGAAAATATGGTGTTACTATCGAATCAGAGGTAACGCCATTACCAAGAAATAGAGTCGCTATTCGAATTACGATGGCAGAAGGTACGGTTGCTACCATTGGCAGAATTAATATTATTGGTAATACATCATTCGATGAAGATGAATTACAGACTGATTTTCAATCAACAACAGGAGGTATACTGACATCTTTTACTAAAGACAACCAATATTCTCGTCAAAAATTATCAGCAGATTTAGAAACGTTACGTTCATTTTATTTAGATCGTGGTTATGTTTCTTTTTCTGTAGATTCGACTCAGGTGTCTATTACTGACGATAAAGAGAAAATGTTTATCACGATCAATATTACAGAAGGTGATCGTTATAAGATAAAAGAGGTTCGTTTAGCAGGTGACTTGATAGTTGATGAGCAAGAGTTATTTAACTTTGTGACTATTAAAAAAGATGCTGTTTTTTCACGTAAATCGATCACACAAAGTACAGAGCGATTAACGAATCGTTTAGGGAATGATGGTTATGCTTTTGCTAATGTGAACGCAGTTCCAGAAATTGACCGTGAGAATAAAGAAGTCACATTAACTTTCTTTGTTGACCCCGGTCGTCGTGCATATGTTCGACGAATAAATATAGCAGGAAATAGTAAAACTCGAGATGAAGTTTTACGCCGTGAATTACGTCAGCAAGAAGCATCATGGATATCAACAGGAAAAGTAGAGCAATCGCGTACTCGAGTACAACGTTTAGGCTATTTTGAAGGTGTTAATGTTGAGACCGTGCCTGTGCCTGGAACATCAGACCAAGTTGATCTTGATATTAGTGTGGCAGAAATTGCCTCAGGTAGCTTGTCGGCAGGTTTAGGTTTCTCCCAGTCTGATGGTTTGATCTTTAATGCGAATGTGGTACAAAAGAATTTCCTTGGTAGTGGTAAACATATCAATTTTGGTTTTAATAATAGTAGTGTAAATACAGTTTATAGTCTTGGTTATACCAATCCATTTGCAACAGTAGATGGTATTAGTCAAGGCTATAGTGCTTTTTACAGGAAGGCTGATGCAGAAGAAGCGGGGGTCTCAAGTTTTACAGCTGACCAGTGGGGTGGAGATATTAATTTTGGCATTCCTATTTCTGAAATAAACCGCCTTAGATTAGGGGTTGGCTATAAAAATACGACAATTAATCTTACTTCAACTTCATCTCAAGTTCATAAAGACTTTGTAGAGGAAGAAGGAGATGAATATAGTACGGTGCCAGTTACCTTAGGCTGGTCAAGTGACACTAGAAATAATGCCGTTTTACCAACTCGAGGAATGTCGCAAAGCCTGACTGCAGAAGTTGCAATGCCGATAGGTTCATTACAATATTACAAATTGCGCTATAAAACGAATTGGTTTAAACCGATAACTGAATCATTAACCTTTGCGTTGAAAAGTCACCTTGGTTATGGAGATGCATATGGTGATACCAGTGCATATCCTTTCTTTGAGAATTTCTATGCGGGTGGTATTAAAAGTGTTCGAGGTTACCAATCTAATACGTTGGGCGTTAAAGATCCGGAAAACGGAGATGCATTGGGTGGTAATTTACTCGTGACGGGTGGCGCAGAAATAATTTTCCCAATACCTTTCTTCAAAAAAGCACTTAAATCATTCCGTTTAAGCACGTTTGCTGATATCGGTAATGTGTATAGTGTTGATGAAGATTTTGATGCGAGTTTATTACGCTATTCAGTGGGGATTTCAGCTATCTGGATTTCACCATTTGGTGCGATGTCCGTCAGTATCGCTGAACCATTTAATGAACAAGAAGATGATATAACTGAAAGCTTTCAGTTTGCATTAGGTTCAACATTTTAATTATTACATCGGGAGATAAATGTGAAAAAGGTGAATATTCTGGGGTTTGTTTTAGCGGCTATTTTATCTGCTGGGATGTCAGTACAAGCAGCTGAATTAAAAATTGGCGTCGTAAATGCCGGTGCAGTATTGGAAAAATCACCACAAAAGGTGAGTGCATTAACTAGACTGGAAAAAGAGTTCTCTAGTCGCAATAAATCACTAGAAAAGAAACGTAAAGCAGTTATTTCTAAAAGGGATAAACTAGCAAAAGATGGTGCTATTCTAGGTGCTGATGAACGTAAAACTAAAGAGCGTGCTCTTTTAAGTGAACAACGAGATTTAAAGCGTTTACAAGATGAATATAGCGAAGATCTTTCAATTCGTCGTAACGAAGAGTTACGTAAATTAGAACAAGAAATTGCTCAAACTATTGTTGATCTAGCTAAAAAAGAATCATATGACCTTGTTGTTTACCAAGGTGTTATTTTTGCCAGTGATCGTGTTGATATGACGGCAAAAGTTTTAGAGTTATTAAAAGCTAAAATAAAATAAGGTATGCAAAACCTGTGTGGACATTAGGTGAAATAGCTAAACATATTGATGGTGTTGTTCATGGCGAGGAACAGTACGAAGTCTCTAGCATTGGTACGCTACAAAATTCACATAAAGAACAACTTAGTTTTCTTTCTAACAAGAAATACAAGAGATATTTAACTGATACGGGTGCCGGTGCTGTTATTGTGAGTAGTGACATGGCTTCTTTTGTTGTTAATAATGCGATTGTGGTCGATGATCCTTATGTCGCTTATGCAAAGGCAGCTAGCCTCTTAAATCCGAGAAAAGATGAACAAGCAGGCATTCATTCTTCTGCATCTGTTGCTGCTGATAGCTCAATTCATCCCACGGCATCCATTGGTGCCCAGGTTGTTATTGGATCGGGTGTTAATATTGCTGAATATGTAGTCATTGGTCCTGGCTGTGTAATTCTTGATAATGTTACTATCGATGAATCGACTAGATTGGTCGCTAACATTACCCTCTGTGAAGCGGTTAAAGTAGGAAAGCGTGTCATTATTCATCCAGGCGTGGTTATCGGTGCTGATGGTTTTGGTATTGCTAACGATAAAGGCAAGTGGATTAATGTTCCTCAAATAGGTAGTGTGCAAATTGGTGATGATGTAGATATCGGTGCCAATACAACGATTGATCGCGGTGCTATCGAGGATACTATTATTTCTAATGGGGTTAAGTTAGATAATCAGATTCAAGTGGGTCACAATGTAATAATAGGTGAAAATACAGTTATTGCAGGCTGCGTAGGTATCGCAGGCAGCACAATCATTGGCAAGAACTGTATTATTGGTGGTGGAGCTGGTTTAGGTGGCCACCTTGAACTAGTTGATGGTGTTATGTTGACTGGTATGACTATGGTAACTAAGTCTATTAAACAAGCTGGCAGTTATTCCTCTGGGATCCCTGCAGAAGAGACACATGACTGGCATAAAAATGTTATACGCTATCGTAATATGAATAAGTTAGTAGAACGTGTTAAACAGTTGGAAGAGTTCACTAAGAAGTAATTAAGTGTATAGATAGCTTATAACTGGTTTTAGAAAAAATATTAAGAATTACCTTAAAAAGGATACATCAATTGAACACTATCGATATACATGAAATTCAACGTTTATTACCCCACCGATATCCTTTTTTATTAATTGATAGAGTGCTTGAGTTTACGCCAGGAGAATCTCTGGTTGGAATTAAAAATATTACTTTTAATGAACCGCAATTTACTGGCCATTTTCCACAACGTGTCATTATGCCTGGTGTATTAATTCTTGAAGCTTTAGCACAAGCCACTGGGCTTTTAGCTTTTAAGTCTGTTGAAGATTTACGTTCAGATAATTCGCTTTACTATTTAGCTGGTATTGATAATGCACGTTTTAAGAAACCTGTAGAGCCAGGTGATCAGCTTAAATTAAAAGTAACATTAGTTAAAAATAAACGTAATTTGTGGAAGTTTAGCGGTGAAGCAAGTGTCGATGGTGAACTTGTGGTTAGCGCAGACATTATGTGTGTTGACCAAGAAATGCCAAAATGATTCATAGTACTGCCATTATCGATCCATCAGCTATTATTGCTGATGATGTCAGTATCGGACCCTATACCATTATTGGGGCTGGTGTTGAAATTGGTTCTGAGTGCGAGATTGGTCCGCATGTTGTGATAAGTGGGCCAGCAAAGATTGGTTCTGGAAACAAAATTCTACAATTTTCATCAATAGGTGAAGATCCACAAGATAAGAAGTTCGCCGGTGAAGCAACATTGTTAGAGATTGGTAACAATAATCTAATTCGTGAAAATGTCACTATTAACCGAGGCACTACTCAAGGTGGTGGCATTACCAAAATAGGTGATGATAATTGGATTATGGCTTATGTCCATATTGCTCATGATTGTATTATTGGTAATGAAAATATTCTTGCCAATAATGCTTCGTTAGCAGGTCATGTTGTCATTGATAATTATGTGATTTTGGGTGGATTTACTTTAATTAGTCAGTTCAATACAATGGGCTCATATTCATTTAGTGCAATGGGCAGTGTTATTTCACGAAATGTACCACCTTATGTGCTGGTATCAGGCCATATGGCCAAACCAGTAGGTGTGAATGTTGAAGGCTTGCGTCGCCGCCAATTTTCGGAACAACAACTGAAAAATGTACGTCAAGCTTATAAATATATCTATCGTTCAGGCCTGAGAATAGAAGAGGCAATGTTGAAGCTAGATGAGATGGAGCAGGACGAGTCTGAGTTAGATATCCTGCTTGAATATCTCAAAACTCAACAAGGTGGAATTATTCGCTAGGGATATTGTGCTAGTAAAGCCATCTCCACAAGCAATAACTAAATAAGCTGAACTTGGGATAAGAGAGTTTGGTTTCTTAATTTGTCATTCCGCTAAAATCATAGCGGAATGACAGGTTTACTTAAATCCAAATCTCTTTTTCTTTTATCCTGAGTTCGGCTTGAATATGATTATGGGGATGGCTAATTTTCTAATCGTTAGCTGGTGTAGAGTTAATTCTGTGAATAGTTAAATCAGCACCGTTATACTCTTCTTCTTCAGTTAAGCGTAAGCCCATGAATTTTTTCAGCAGCCCGTAAACAATATAGCCACCAACAAAGGCAATAGTGATACCTAATAGTGTGCCAATTAGTTGTGAATATAAACTGACGCCACCTAGGCCTCCTAAGGCAATATTACCAAAGATTCCGGCAGCAATACCTCCCCACACACCACAGAGCCCATGTAATGGCCAAACACCTAATACATCATCAATTTTCCACTTATTTTGAGTCAAGGTAAACATATAAACGAATAAGCCACCGGCAATACCACCGGTAAGCAACGCACCAAGAGGGTGCATGACGTCTGAGCCAGCACAAATAGCAACCAAGCCTGCTAAAGGTCCATTATGTACAAAGCCTGGATCATTTCGACTTACTAAGCAGGCTACAAGTGTTCCGCCTACCATTGCCATGAGAGAGTTCACTGCAACTAGTCCGCTAATGCCATCAATTTCTTGGGCAGACATAACGTTAAAGCCAAACCAACCTACAGTTAAAATCCAAGCACCTAATGCAAGGAAAGGAATGTTTGAAGGTGGATGAGCATAAACTTGACCTTGCTTACCGTAGCGACCATGTCGTGGACCTAGGTGTAAGACAGCTGCAAGAGCAATCCAACCACCGACTGCATGAACAACAATCGAACCTGCAAAATCATGAAAACCAGCACCAAAGCTTGTTTCTAACCAAGCTTGGAAACCAAATAATCCATTCCAACTAATACCTTCAAATAAGGGATAAATAAAACCTGCAAGGAAAAAGGTAGCAATAAGTTGCGGATTAAACTTTGATCGCTCTGCTATACCACCTGAAACAATGGCTGGAATAGCGGCAGCAAAGGTCAGTAAGAAAAAGAATTTCACCAGCGCATAGCCGTTATTCTCAATGAGTGCGGGCCCTGCTTGCATAAAGCTAATGCCATAAGCAACACCATAGCCAATAAAGAAGTAGGCGATGGTAGAAACAGCAAAATCCATAATAATTTTTACTAAGGCATTCACTTGGTTTTTTTTGCGAACAGTACCTACTTCGAGAAATGCAAAACCTGCATGCATTGCTAATACCATAATGGCACCGAGCAGAATGAATAGAACGTCAGTTGAGTTTTGCACTGAGCTTTCCTTTTTAGAGTGAAATAATCACGGAAAATAGTGCAATTGTTGCACCAAAAAAGACAATTCTAGTATAAACAATAGGATAGAAAGGTGACACTGTAAACTTCGTTGTTATTAGCGATCCAAAGTGGTGCCGTGAGATTAATTGCGCACTAATATGGAGCAATGTTCGCTTAATGAGTGCCTTATCTACATTATCTACAGATCTAACGTATAATTAGCGCTTTTAAAATTAATGAACTTTTAAGCTCATATTAAAGCTACAAACGAGGATACAGTTAAGATGGATATCTATGCATCAGATGAAGAGAAAGGCGAAGAGATAAAGCAGTGGTGGAGAGATAATGGTCGCTCAGTGATATTAGGTTGTATTGTTAGCGCAGCAATCATTTTCGGTGGTCGTTATTGGATGACCTATCAGCAAGCCTTAGCGTCAAATGCTTCGGTTGTATACCAACAAGTTGTACTTTCTCTTAACGATGACAATATTTCATCAGCAGAAGATAAAACGCAACAATTATTTAGTGAGTTTTCTAGTACGCCATACGCTGTTTTTGCTGCGTTTGAAATGGCTGCACAGTCAGTTGATACGGTTTCAGCCCAGTCATATTTAGAATGGGTTATGGCTCACGCTGACTTGTTAGCTCATAAAGAATTGGCTCGATTACGTTTAGCACAACTCCTAATGAATGATGAAAAATTTGAACAATCGCTTTCATTAATTGAGCAGTCTGAATCTCCAGCATTTTCGTCGCTACTATCAGAGTTACGTGGCGATATTTTAGTTGCACAAGGCAATACACATGAAGCAAGAGCTGCCTACCAGAATGCGATGCTTACTTTGAGTCAGGGTGAACCTCGCAAACAATTGTTGCAAGTTAAGTTAGATGATGTGGCGGAATTTAATGCTAGTTAATGTTTACCGGCTTACTTTAGGGCTAGCATTAGTTTCAATGCTAACTGCCTGTAGTTCTATGACATCATGGTTTGAGGATGATGTCTATGTGGCTCCACCAGCTGAATTAGTAGAATTTACGGCTGAATTTGAACCGGAAATTGTTTGGAAGAAAAATACCGGCAATGGCGCTGGGGATGATTATAGCGACTTAGCGACATTGATCCAAAACGAGATGGCTGTTGCGATTGATTATGAAGGTAATGTAAGCAGCTATGAGGTCTTAACAGGACGCCAGTTGTGGAAGACGGATCTTGATGTACCTGTTGCTGCAGGTGTTGGTGGTGGTAATGGGCTTATTTTAGTGGGAACTCAAGAAGGTACCATTCTAGCTTTAGACGAAACAAATGGACATTTGCTCTGGAAAAAGCAACTGAGTAGTGAAGTGCTTGCGCCACCTAAAGCTGCTATGGATGTTGTTGTTGTTCGAACAGTTGATGGTCGGATGACAGGATTGTCTACCTCTGACGGTAATATCCTATGGGCTTATCAACGAACAGTGCCTTTGCTCAGTTTACGTGGTGCTAGTGAACTTGTGTTGTTTGACGACAAAGTTGTTGCTGGTTATGCCAATGGAAAATTAGTGGCACTCTCTATCGCTGATGGTAATGTTATCTGGGAAGAAAGTGTTGCTGTGCCGCGAGGCAGAACAGAACTTGATCGACTTGTTGATATAGACTCAGCACCTGTTATCGAAAATGGTGTGGTTTACGTTGTGGCTTATAACGGTCGACTTGCTGCACTATCACTTGATAGTGGTAGATTGTTGTGGTCACGAGAAATGTCTTCTCGTTCTGGCTTAGATGTCGATAGCGGTGATACTGTCTATGTTTCTGATTATACAGGCTATGTTTGGGCTCTTCAGGATGGTTCAGGAGATGCACTTTGGCGGCAAACTCGCTTATTACGGAGAAAAATAACTGCCCCAGTTATTGTAGGAAACTATGTCATAGTAGGTGATTTGGAAGGTTATGTTCACTGGATGTCACGAGAAGATGGGCGATTTGTTACTCGAGTAAGAGTTTCTAAAGAAGCCATTCGCAGCAAACCTGTAGTAAAAGATGATTTGGTATTTGTTACCGCTTCTGATGGCACATTAACCGCATTCCGGATCCAGTAATATGAAACCTGTTATAGCTTTGGTAGGCCGCCCAAATGTGGGTAAATCTACTTTATTTAATCGTTTAACTCGTAGTCGAGATGCACTTGTAGCTGATTTTTCTGGCCTTACGCGCGACAGAATTTATGGCACGGTAACTAATGACGGTTTTGATTTCATTGTTATTGATACTGGTGGTTTGACTGCTCAATCGGATGATATATCCGACCTGATGAAGAAGCAAGCAGACTTAGCAATAGAAGAGGCTGACCTTGTTTTTTTCTTGGTTGATGGTCGCGCTGGCTTAGTTGCTGATGATCAGGCTGTTGCTAAAAAATTACGAACTATTGGTAAGCCAACTATTTTGGTAGTCAATAAATCTGAAGGCGAGCAAAAAGAAATAATCTCAGCTGAGTTTTATTCACTTGGTCTTGGTGAGCCTCAGGTTATTTCTGCTTCACAAGGGCGTGGTATTAACAATCTGTTGTCTGCACTTATAGATGATGTTCCTGCTGTTATATCTCAAGAAGTTGAAGACGAAGAAGCAGAAAAGCAACAAGATAATATTATTCGTTTAGCGGTGTTAGGTCGACCAAATGTGGGTAAATCAACATTAATCAACCGCATTATGGGTGAAGAACGCGTTGTTGCTTTTGATGAACCGGGAACAACACGGGATAGTATCCATATTCCATTTGAAAAAGATGGCACAGACTATATATTAATTGATACAGCGGGTGTCAGAAGACGCTCAAAAGTATCAGAAATGTTGGAAAAATTTAGTATTGTAAAAACACTACAGGCATTAGAAGATGCCAATGTGGTTTTACTTGTTTTAGACGCACATGAAGGGATTGTTGAGCAGGATCTTCATCTGGCTGGACTCATTATTCAAAGTGGTCGTGCAGTTGTTATTGCGGTTAATAAATGGGATGGCTTAGACAAAGAAGAACGTGAATGGGTGACATCTAATGTTGAGCGTCGATTACCCTTTTTAAACTTTGCAAATACACATTTTATTTCAGCATTACATGGTAGCGGTGTTGGCTTGTTGTTTAAATCAGTTAAACAAGCGTATCAATCAGCTATGTCACAAATACCGACACCAAGGCTAACGCGAGTGTTGGAAGACGCTGTTGCAGACCATCAGCCGCCCCTCGTTCATGGCCGAAGAATTAAGTTCCGTTATGCGCATTTAGGCGGCAAAAATCCACCTAGAATTATCATTCATGGTAATCAAACAGATGCCACACCAAATAGTTATAAGCGTTATTTGGAAAACACCTTTCGTGATGTTTTAAACTTGCACGGTACGCCGATTGTGATTGAATTTAAGAAGGGTGATAATCCATTTAAGGAAAAGAGAAAGCGAACTGCTGGTCAAGGAACAAAGCACGTAAAAGACTTTAAAAATAGAAAATAAACTATAAAATACCCTCATCATCTCCCATTAGATTATCGAGGCTGGTTAAGTGTCCCCTTATTTTTTCTCGCTCGGATAATTTTTCACGAGCAGCAAGGGGTAAATCTGTGAACAATATAACCTTTTGTTCTATAAGTGTATTGATAAGATCTTCAAGTACGCGTACTAAGGCAACATCAGACGAGGATAGTGCTGTTTTAACTTCTTCACTATTATCAGATTGTTTCAAATAAGCAATGAATTCAGGATTGTCTATTGATAGATGCTCTTGATGCAGCCCATTAGCCTGTTCTGAAATTGAATCAATGTCGCCAAGAGTATTTCGGTGTGCATATACCATTTTTATAACCTATTATGTATCGCTGTTTTGGGTAAGTATATTACTAAAATAGATTAAATAATGAAGTTATTCTATTTATTTTATGCAATAAAAATTGTGAAACATATAGAGCAATGTGCATTGAGGTCTAACAATAAAATATAATGATGTTATTATTTTTATCATGAGTTTAGTTGCTCATGATAAATAAATTTTGTGGGCTGATTCACATTTTGTAAGATGTAGATATTAATGACTGAACATTTAGGATGATCCTGTCGGTATGGCCAAAGATACAACATCATTAGAAGATAGCAAGGAGCAATGGGCTGCCGAAAATAGTCAGCATACGCTTGATGACCCTTTACTTAGTTGTCTAACGATTCTCAGTAAACTTCTGAATAAACCACATAGTGCTGAATCATTAATCGCAGGCTTGCCATTAATTGATAATAAACTTACACCAAAATTATTTTCACGTGCTGCAGAACGAGCGGGATTATCTTCAAAGATAGTAAAGCGTCCTCTTCGTAAAGTTTCAAATCTAGTGTTACCAGCTGTATTGCTATTAAAAAATAGTAATGCTTGTATCGTTTTAGAATTCAAAAAAGATATAGCTCGAGTGATTTTTCCTGAGTCAGGTGAAGGTGAGTCAGAAATTTCATTAGAAATGTTGCAAGATCAATATTCTGGCTTTGCTATATTTATAAAAGCAGTTCACCACTTCGATAATCGTACTGAAGATACGGCTATCCCGCGTACAAAAAATTGGTTCTGGGGAACAATCTTACGATTTTGGCCAATTTATAGTGAAGTTTTTATTGCCTCAATATTGGTGAATTTATTTGCCTTAGCATCACCACTATTCATAATGAATGTTTACGATCGTGTGGTGCCAAATCATGCTATTGAAACATTATGGGTACTTGCTATAGGTGTAGCCACTGTATTTGTTTTTGATTTGCTACTACGATCATTACGTGGCTATTTTATTGACATGGCTGGTAAAAAGGCTGATGTAATATTATCTGCAACGATTTTTGAAAAAGTACTCGGTATTAAAATGGCTTCCCGCTCTAATTCTGTAGGCTCATTTGCAAATAGTATGCAAGAGTTTGAATCATTTCGAGAGTTTTTTACCTCAACAACATTAACAACACTAATCGACCTGCCTTTTTCTTTGTTATTTATTTTTGTTATTTGGACGATTGCTGGCGAGTTAGCCTATGTGCCATTAGCGGCTATACCGTTAGCAATTATTGTCAGCTTGATCATTCAAATTCCTCTAGGGCGAACCGTTCAACATCTATTTCGTCACTCAGGTCAAAGAAGTGCAACCTTAATTGAAACATTAACAGGGTTAGAAACAATCAAAAGTATTGGTGCCGAGTCACCCCTTCAGCGAAAGTGGGAACAAACAATTGGCTTTATTTCCAAATACAGTCAACGATCTCGTCTATTGTCATCAATGGCGATTAACTTTACTGCTTTTTTACAACAGATGGCATCAGTCAGTATTGTTGTTTTCGGTGTTTATAAAATAACTGAAGGTGATATCACGATGGGGGCTTTGATTGCCAGTACTATTCTTACTGGACGAGCGTTGGCACCCTTAGGTCAGGTAGCTGGAATATTAACACGTTACCATCAATCAAAAGCTGCTTTGAGTTCTCTGAATCACCTGATGAGTTTGCCGGTAGAACGCCCATCTGGACGAGAATTTTTACATCGCCCTGACTTTAAAGGTGGCATAACATTTAAAAATGTTTCTTTTCGCTATCCAGAACAAGCCATTGATGCCTTATCAGATATCTCATTTTCGATTAAACCTGGTGAAAAAGTGGCTTTTATAGGGCGAATTGGCTCAGGGAAAAGTACAATCGAAAAGTTAATCTTGGGTCTCTATGAGCCTTCCGATGGTGCTATTTTATTAGATGACACAGATATTCGCCAGATTGACCCTGTCGATTTACGTCGACATATTGGCTATGCACCACAAGATGTCGTTCTTTTTTATGGCAGTATTCGAGACAATATAGCCATGGGCGCTCCTTTTGCAGATGATACTGCAATTCTTAAAGCAGCAGATATAACCGGTGTTACTGAGTTTGTTAATCGACATCCAGCGGGGTTTGATTTACCGGTTGGTGAGCGTGGAGAAGGTCTATCTGGCGGGCAACGGCAAAGTGTTGCTGTGGCAAGAGCACTATTACTTGATCCTCCTGTTCTTGTCTTGGATGAACCAACGAATGCGATGGATAATAGTACCGAAGATCAATTTAAAGCGAAATTATCTGCGGAGCTTGGCGATAAAACGTTACTTTTAGTGACACATAAAGCATCATTATTGAGTTTGGTCGATCGGATTATTGTTATGGATCAGGGGAATCTGCTTGCTGATGGACCACGTGAACAAATATTAACAGCCCTTAAAAAAGGCCATATTAAAGTGGCAAAAGGATAAATCTAATAATGGGTTGGCTAAAACATTCTCATCCTGATGATGCTGAATTTATGTCGGAAGTTAGTGCTGCGACATTAGAATCAGAACATAGACTCGGTCATTCATTGCTTATCTTTACCTTGGTCTTTTTCCTTGTAGCCGCATGGTGGGCTTATGAAACTTCATTAGATGAAGTAACACGCGGTGATGGTAAAGTAGTACCTTCGAGTAAAATTCAAGTTATTCAAAACTTAGAAGGCGGTATTTTATCTGAAGTTTTAGTCGTAGAGGGTCAAGTTGTTGAACAGGGACAGGTGTTATTGAAAATTGATGATACTCGTTTTTCATCTTCATTTAGAGAAACCGAACTTAAATATTATGAATTATTAGCTCGCAGCACACGTCTTAGGGCTGAGAGCCAAGATATAAAGTTTATTGTTCCGCCAGAAGTTGCTGATGCTGATCTGATGCTGGCTGAAAATGAAATGGCATTATATAAAACACGTCAGTTAGAGCTTCAATCTGCTGTTAGGGTTTTAAAACAACAAAAGGCACAAAGACAACAAGAGTTAGTGGAGCGACAAGCTCGACAGACTCAGTTAAAACGTAGTTATGAATTGAGTGATCAAGAACTCAAAATGTCGGAGCCATTGGTTGAGGCCGGAGTACTATCTGAAGTAGAAATTTTACGTTTAAAGCGTTCAGTCAATGATTTATTTGGTGAAATGGAAGCAAATCGTCTCGCAATACCCAGAATTAGATCAGCGATCAATGAAGCTCATCAGAAGATAGAAGAACAAAATATTCAGTTTAGAACCGATGCTGCGGGTCAGTACTCAGAAGTTAATGCTGAATTAGCACGAACAAATGAAACAGTATTTTCATTAGAAGATCGTGTGACACGAACACAAGTTCGATCTCCTGTAAAAGGAACGATTAAACAATTAAAAATTAATACTGTTGGCGGGATTATTCAACCGGGTATGGATTTGGTTGAAATTGTTCCAATCGAAGATAATTTGTTGATTGAAGCCAAGATAAGACCAGCAGATATTGCATTTTTGAGACCAGGCCAAGAGGCTATGGTTAAGCTTACGGCCTATGATTTTTCTATTTATGGTGGTCTACCTGCAAAACTTGAACGAATTAGTGCCGATACAATTACTGATGAGAAAGATGAGAGTTTTTATTTAATTTATTTGCGAACAGAAAAAAACTATATTGACAGTAGTAAAGGGATGCTAGAGATTATTCCAGGGATGACGACCAGTGTTGATATCTTAACGGGAAAGAAAACAGTGTTAGATTACTTGTTAAAACCTATTCTTAAAGCCAAAAATGAGGCATTAAGAGAGCGATGAATTCAAATACTAAGATTCAGATAATTATTCCTGAAGAAAGCTTGCTGTTATCTGTTCAGTCTCAGTTATCAAAACAATACAGTCTTCACATGAATAATGATTTAACAGAGTATTTGACTGGCTCTGATACTGAAAAAACAGCATTAATTTTATGTCATCTGAGTATACTTGGGGATGAACAGGCTGTTGTTATATCAAAGCTCAAAGCTGCTAGTCCAAATGCTAGGATTTTAGTCATTGGCCCGAAAAGTACCAGTCATGAACAAGTATTATTACTGAAACATGGTGCCCGAGGTTATTTTGATTGTTCCTCATCTTTAACTAAATTAAATGAAGCGGTGAAATGTATTTTTCATGGTGAAGTTTGGATAGAACGTCATGTAATCTCAGGTTTAATTGAAGAACTGACACATGTTCCTGAAATAAGTAAGGAGCAAAGACAAGCCATTGCAACATTATCACCAAAAGAGTTAGAGGTAGCTCAATTAGTGAGTCATGGAGCAACCAATAAAATGATTGCAAAGAATATGGCGATTACAGAACGTACGGTGAAAGCTCATTTGACGGCTGTTTTTCATAAAATAGGGTTGTCTGATAGACTGTCATTAGCTATATTTTTTAGGGATTTGCGGGATTGATTTAACCAAAGAGATGACATGATGATAGTTTATTGTGTCATTTAATTTGTGGTAAAATCTGAGCCGCATCATATAACTTCAAGGGATTAAGGCGTTATCTCTGAACGTAAGCTTTAGGAATCATCTGAAATGAAATTAAAAAATACAATTAGTGTGATTTCTTTATGTCTTATGACGACTACATTTGCATCGGCTGAGACGCTGCAAGAAATAGTGGATGTTACGATAAAAACGAACCCAGATGTGTTAGCTGCAAGTAATGAACGAAATGCAGTATCTAAAGAAATTATTCAGGCTAGAGCAGGATATTTGCCAACAATAGATTTAGCTATTGGTACGGGTTATGAATCTACTGATAGCCCTAGTACGCGAACTCCCACATCACATAAAAACGTTCATATGAATCGTGATGAAGCTAGCCTTAATTTACGTCAAATGTTGTTTGATGGACTGCAAACAAAAAATGAGGTACTTCGTCATACGGCGCGAACAAACTCTAGTGCCTATGGTGTGTTTGGTGCCTCTGAAAATACTGGTTTAGAAGCAGTTGATGTTTATCTTAATGTTTTACGTAGACAACGGTTAGTTGGTTTAGCGACGACAAATCTTGAAGCACATCAACGTACGCATGACCAAATTAAATTGCGTAGTGATCGAGGTGTCGGTCGTAAAGCGGATATGAACCAAAGTCAAGGTCGTGTCGCACTTGCAAGAGCCAATCAAATAGCTGAGCAGAGCAACCTTCGTGATGATGAAACTAGCTTCTTACGAGTTGTGGGTATTGCAGCTGAGAACTTATCAGTTCCTGAATCTCCAGAAAAGTTACTTCCAAAGACATTAGATGATGCTGTAAGTTTAGCAATTTCAAATCATCCAACTTTGAAATCAGCTAATGCTGATATTGCTTCTGCAAATTCTCAGCACGATACTGCATTAGCCGTTTTCTATCCACGAATAGATTTTGAATTAGGAACAACAGCAAATAACAATCTTGATGGTGTGGATGGACATGATAATGATGTCACAGCAATGTTTCGATTACGTTACAATTTATTAAATGGTGGTAAGGATAAAGCCCGCCGTGAAGAAACTGCCTATTTAATTGATCAGGCAACTGAAATTCGAAACAATACCTACCGCCAAGTTGAGCAAAGTGTGCGTTTATCATGGAATGCTTTAGAAACAGTCAATAATCAAATACAATTTTTCCAACTCCACGTTGATTCAAGTGAGAAATCACGTGATGCCTATCAACAACAATTTAGCTTAGGCCAAAGAACATTACTTGATTTACTAGATTCTGAAAATGAGGTGTTTGTTGCCCGTCAAGCATTAGTTAATGCTCAATACGACCAATTGTTTGCTTATTATCGAGTGCTTAATAGTACAGGTAGCTTACTTCAAAGTTTAGAAGTCGCATTACCTGAAACAACGGCAATTGTAGCCGATAAGTAGTATATTTCTGTCCCTACTTACTAGAAGCCATGGAACCTTGTTTTATGGCTTTTTTTTATTAAAAATATGCAATTTAGTTCATGATTTTTTCTTGTTTTTAGCTTGTCATGATATTATGAAACATTCTGAACTATGAGGCGTTCTTAGAAGAACCTATGAGTAAGCAATCATCATTTACATACGAAGAGCTTTTGCAATGTGGTCGCGGCGAGATGTTTGGCCCGGGCAATGCACAATTACCGACCCCAAATATGTTGATGATGGATCGCATCACACATATCTCTAATGAAGGTGGGAAATACGGCAAAGGTGAAATTATTGCCGAATTAGATATTACACCTGATTTATGGTTCTTTGATTGCCATTTCCCCGGTGATCCAGTTATGCCTGGTTGCTTAGGCTTAGATGCCATGTGGCAATTAGTTGGTTTCTTCTTAGGTTGGGATGGTAATCCCGGTCGTGGTCGTGCTTTAGGTTCTGGTGAAGTAAAGTTCTCTGGACAAGTATTACCAACGGCGAAGAAAGTAACTTATAAGTTAGATTTAAAACGTGTTATCGCACGTAAATTAGTTTTGGCTATTGCTGATGGTACTGTCTCTGTAGATGGTCGTGAAATATATGCAGCAAAAGACCTTCGTGTAGGTCTATTTACTTCAACAGAAAACTTTTAGGAAACAGCAATGAAACGTGTAGTTGTCACAGGATTAGGTATTACGTCATGTTTGGGATTGGATGCTGAAACAGTTACAGAATCATTACGTTTAGGGCGGTCAGGAATTCGTTTTAAACAAGAATATGCAGATATGGGCTTTAGAAGCCATGTTGCAGGTAGTATTGATATTGATTTTAAAGAGCATATTGACCGTAAAACATTACGTTTTATGGGCGATGCTGCTGCATATGCTTATATCTCTATGAAGCAAGCTATTGCTGATTCAGGTTTGACTGATGAGCAAGTGTCAAATCCACGTACCGGCCTTGTAATGGGCTCTGGCGGTGCATCATCTGCAAATCAAGTTGAAGCTGCTGATATCCTGCGTGAGAAAGGTATTCGTCGTGTTGGTCCTTATCGTGTGACTCAAGTTATGGGCAGTACAACATCAGCTTGTTTAGCAACACCCTTTAAAATTAAAGGTGTGAACTACTCAATGTCATCAGCCTGTGCAACGAGCGCACATTGTATTGGTAATGCGATGGAGCAAATCCAATTAGGTAAACAAGATATCGTGTTTGCTGGCGGTGCTGAAGAAGAACATTGGACGATGAGTTCATTGTTTGATGCAATGGGCGCATTATCTACTAAATATAACGATACGCCAGAAAAGGCTTCACGTGCATACGATGCTGACCGCGATGGTTTTGTTATTGCTGGCGGTGGTGGTGTTGTTGTTTTAGAAGAATATGAACATGCTAAAGCACGTGGTGCAAAAATTTACGCTGAATTAACAGGCTATGCTGCGACTTCTGATGGTTATGACATGGTTGCACCATCAGGTGAAGGCGCAGTCCGTTGTATGCAATTAGCTTCATCAACAGTCGATGCGCCAATTGATTACATCAACGCACATGGTACAAGTACACCGGTAGGTGATTTGGCTGAGTTAGGTGCGGTTAAAAAAGCATTTGGTGATAATGCACCTATAGTGGGTTCAACTAAGTCATTATCAGGTCATTCATTAGGCGCTGCTGGCGTACAAGAAGCGATTTATTGTTTATTGATGATGGAAAATGATTTTATTGCAGCATCAGCTAATATTGAAAATCTTGATCCTGAAGCGGCGGGCGTTCCTATTATTAGTGAACGTAAAGATAATGCAGGTTTGAAAACAATTATGTCGAATAGCTTTGGTTTTGGTGGTACTAACGCCAGCTTAGTGTTTGAAAAATTAACTGATTAGTTTTTAAGTAAGTTTCAATGATAAAAAAAGGCCACCTTCATAAGGTGGCCTTTTTGTTTAATCTAAATCTTCATCTGTGACAACGCCTCGTTTACCAGCAAGTGATTCTTGAATAAGGCTAATCAGTTTAGCTTTCTTTTCAGGATCATCAAGATGTTTTGAACTAAAGGTAATACCATGCTTACCTGCATATTGCTGTACTAACATGATTAAAACAGTTTCATCTTCCACAAAAAATCTCCAATTGTCATAAAATGAAGCCATTATAAACATTCAAGACCATAAAATATTTATTTCATGACATTACATTATCAAGTTTCTGGTTCAGGACAAGCTTTAGTCATATTACATGGACTATTTGGCTCATCAGACAATTGGCGTGGTTTGGCAAAACAGTTGACGACAGTTGCTCAAGTGATCACTGTTGATTTGCGTAATCATGGACGATCTCCACATAGTACTGAACAAACATATGATTTAATGGCCGATGACTTAGCAGAACTAATTGATCAGCTAAACATAAATCAAATAGATCTGATTGGACACTCCGTAGGCGGTAAGGTCGCTATGGCCTTTAGTCAGCGCTATCCAGAATTACTGCGAAAACTTGCAGTAGTTGATATTGCACCCCGCGCATATCCTGATGAACATAGTGCTATATTTAAAGCTTTATTAGCCTTGGATTTATCTCTATATAAAAGTCGAACTGAGGTCGATAAGGCCTTACAAAAATCAATACTCATTAAGCCGGTACGACAATTTTTATTAATGAATCTAGCGAGTGATAATGATGGTTTAAAATGGCAGCTAAACTTACCAGCATTATTCGATGCTTATCCTCAATTATTACAAGCAGTGTGTGAGAGTGATATCGTGGATGTTCCCTGTTGTTTTATTCGAGGAGGAAAATCCAATTATATTAAAGAACAAGATGTTGCCTTAATTGATGCTACTTTTCCAAACTCAGAAATAATAACAATACAACAAGCTGGACATTGGGTTCATGCTGATGCGCCACAACCATTCCTAGCTAAAATAATAGAGTTTTTTGACTATGATTAAACCTGAACTTTTAGATCGCTTAATTGAGTTTCGCCGTGAACGTGATTGGGAACAGTTCCACACACCGAAAGAACTAGCGATTTCATTATCTATTGAAGCCTCCGAACTATTAGAATGGTTTCAGTGGAAAAATGATGAAGAAATCAGTTTGAAGTTAAAGTCTGATAAACGTGAAGAATTAGAAGATGAAGTCGCTGATGTGGTCGCTTATTTAAGTTACCTTTGCCATGATGTTGGTATTGATATCAATAAAGCAGTTGAAGCTAAGATAAAGAAAAATGCTCAGAAATATCCCATTGATAAAGTGAAGGGACGATCAGATAAATACACTGAATATTAATATTTATAACTAGTTTGACTATAGTGATTAAATTAATGATACAGTGCCATGACATAATTTATTTACGGTAAAAAGATTCGATGAACGCGATTGTTTTTCTCATTCAATGCCCCGATCAAAAAGGCTTAGTTGCTGGAATCACCAGTTTCTTTTCTGAACGTGATTTTAATATTCTACATTGCCAGCAATATACTGATGTACAAGATAGTCAGTATTTTATGCGAATTAAATTAGAAGATAATGGCGGTTTAGAGCATTCACTATTAGAACAACAATTCACTGAGTTTGCTACAGCATTAAACTTAACATGGTCAGTAAGGTATTCAGACCAACCTTACCGTGTTGCTTTGCTGGTAACTCGAGCTTCACACTGCCCATATGACCTTTTATCACGTGAATTAGAAGGTGAGTTGAAGTGTGAAATCCCTGTCGTTATTGGCAATCATAATGATCTTGCTGGGATGGCAAAACAATTTAATAAACCTTTTTATCATCTGCCGATAACAAAAGAGACTAAACCTCAGCAAGAAGCTCAAATAAATTCTTTGCTTGAAGAATACGATATTGATTTAGTTGTGATGGCTCGTTACATGCAAATTTTATCTGAAGCATTTGTCGAGCAACATGCCGGTCACGTCATTAATATTCATCATGGTTTCTTACCGGCATTCCAAGGTGCAAAACCCTATCACCAAGCCTATGACCGTGGTGTCAAAATTATTGGTGCTACCTCGCATTATGCAACGGCTGATTTGGATGAAGGGCCCATTATCGAACAGGGTGTTGAGCGTGTGATGCATGATAATAGCCCTGAAGATTTAGTGATGATTGGTAAAGACATAGAACGTCTGGTTTTGGCGAAAGCTGTTAAAGCACATATAGAACACCGAATTATTATTTCAGGCCGACGAACAATTGTATTTTCTGAAGGTGCTTAGTAAATCTAATACTTTGAGAATACAAACATTTCCAGTGCCGATTATAAAACTGTAAAAAGGATAATCCATGTCAAGTCAGGTTGAATCATTAAGTGATGCATTAAGGCAGCTCATTAATAGTGGTGGTATTGAAGTACCTATGTTGCCAGAAGTGGCTAATAAAGCACTTATATTGGCACAGAACCCTGATTCAGATGCGAGTGAAATGGCAAGATTAATTCAGAGCGACCAATCGCTTGCCGGACATGTTATGCGTATTGCTAACTCAGCTGCTTACACACCGATGTCAAACTTGGTATCACTACAGCAGGCTATTGCTCGATTAGGAATGGGCGTGATAAGTGAGATCGCCTTAGCTGCTGCTATTGGTGCCAAAATGTTTAATACGCCAGGCTATGAAGATTATGTTGCAGATATTTGGCGCCATGCCTTAGCCACATCACTTTGGTCGAAAGAAATTGCTAGGCACTGCCGAAGTAATGTCGAAGTTGCATTCCTTGCAGGCTTATTACATTCGGTTGGTCGTCCAGCAGTATTACAAGCGATTTTAGATTTAGCTGAACAGCAAAAGGTGAGCTTAACTAAAGGTGAAATTCAGCAATTGGAAAATACTTATTGTCAGCAAGTAAGCCAAGCAGTGGTGAACTCATGGAAGATGCCAACCTTAGTTATTGATGCTGTAAGTGAGTATACCGATCAGAATAGTGATTTACCTACTGGTGAGCAAACGGCTCAAATTACTGCCGGAGCTAGATTTGCAACTCATATGTTGAAACCTGATAACTTGGATAGAGAAATATTACTCACATTGCCAGCGTTGACGACATTAAATTTATATCAAGATGAAGTTGAAACTTTACTTGGTAAAACTGAGGCCGTAAAAGCACGTTTGGAAGGATTATCATCATGAGTAGTGAGCAGTTTAATTACGATGTTTTGGTTATTGGTAGTGGTCCTGCTGGGCAGAAATCAGCTATTCAAGCTGCTAAAGCGGGGCAACGAGTCGCCATTATCGAGCGTGATAGTTTATTTGGAGGCGCTTGTGTTCATCGTGGCACAATTCCATCAAAAACATTACGCGAAAATGCGCTTCGGGTAAAACATATGCGTCAAAATGCAGCATTGGCTGACTTTGAACTGGGTGAAGACACCGAGATGCACACGCTTATTAATCGCTTAGACGAAGTACTTAAGTCGCATGATGATTATATGCGGAAGCAAATGGATCGCAATGATGTTGAACGAATTCATGGTCGAGCTAGTTTTGTTGATAATCACACGATAAAAATTACCAAAGTGAGTGGTGATACTGCTGATGTCAGTGTAAAAACAGTCATTATTGCAGCTGGATCATATCCTCGTAATCCAGACAATATTCCAATTGACCATGAACATCTGTTTGATAGTGATTCTATCTTATCAATGTTGTATTTGCCTTCGAGTTTAACCGTCTTAGGTGGCGGGGTAATTGCGAGTGAATATGCTTCTATCTTTCAGGCATTAGGCGTTAAGGTGACAATGATAGATCGTTACCCAACTCCACTGGGTTTCTTAGATAGTGATATGACCGATACCTTTGTGCATGCCTTTGAAAATATGGGTGGTACATGGATGGGTAGCCAGAATGTTGAAAAAGTTTACTGGGATGGTATTAGTGACGTTGTAACTGAATGTGCTGATGGCACCGTGGTGCGTAGTCAGAAGTTACTTTGTGCAGCAGGTCGTTTGGCCAATGTAGATGGTTTGCAGCTTGAAAATGCAGGTTTATCACTCAATGAACGCGGTTTGATTAGTGTAGATGAGAATTTATGTACAGACGTTGCAAATATCTATGCCGCAGGAGATGTCATTGGTCCACCATCACTAGCTTCTGCTTCAATGGAACAAGGACGTCGTGCTGCCTGTAATGCCTTAGGAATAGAAATTGGCACGATGAGCCAACTTATTCCAGCAGGTATTTATTCGATTCCTGAATTGTCTTCTGTCGGTTTAACAGAGAAGCAAGCCCGAGAGCAATACGGCAATGTCCTGGTTGGTACAGCACAGTTTGCTGAAGTTGCCCGAGGACAAATTTCTGGTAATACCGAAGGGTTGTTGAAAATCGTGGCAGACGCTGAAGGTAAAAAAATTCTAGGTGTCATGTTAGTTGGCGAAGGTTCAACAGAAGTAGTTCACATTGGCCATATGGCGATGCTATCCAATGCTGATGTCGATATTTTTGTTGAAAGTACTTTTAACTTCCCTACATTAGCAGAAGCATATCGCATTGCAGGATTAGAGATTTTGGCTCAACGTCCAGGAAAATAAGTGGAAATAGTATGAAAACGATAATGATAACAGGGGCAAGTTCAGGTTTTGGTGAAGCTTGTGCCAGATTATTCGCTGCTAATGATTGGAAATTGATCATCACAGGTCGTCGACTACATCGATTAGAATCATTACAGCAGGAACTAGGCGGTGATGACAAAGTACATATCAGCTGTTTTGATATTACTGATCGGGATGCTGTTACTCATGCCTTTGAGAATATACCAGAAGAGTTTTCCCAAATAGATGTACTTATTAATAATGCTGGCTTGGCATTAGGTTTAGAACCCGCTTATGAAACTGATCTCGATGATTGGGAGAAAATGGTTGATACCAACATTAAAGGTTTAATGTATTGCACCCGAACTATTTTGCCTATGATGAAGGCGAGAGGGCAAGGTTATATTATTAATATAGGGTCGATTGCGGGTAATTGGCCGTATCCAGGGGGCAATGTATATTGTGCCAGTAAAGCCTTTGTTAGACAGTTCTCATTAGCCTTACGTGCCGACTTATTAGGCACAGGTATACGTGTGACTAATATTGAACCTGGCAATGCAGAAACAGAGTTTTCAATGGTAAGGTTCAAAGATGATGAGCAACGTGCAGATAAAGTTTATCAAGATACTGCAGCGTTAAGTGCTGATGATATTGCCGAGACTACATTGTGGTTAGCGAATACGCCGGTACATGTTAATGTCACTACTATGGAAATCATGCCTACTGAGCAAGCAAATGGACCATTAGCCATTTATCGTAGCGATAAATAAAAAACGCGCTATAAAAGCGCGTTTCTTGAATGACTTAATGTTTTATATCTTAAGAAAACATCCAGCCTGTTGGATTGGGATGTGCTTCCTGTGCATCAAGTGACTTCATGCCTTTCACACAGCGGATAACCATCCAAACAATGGTGAAGAATATAATGAACCAGCCAATTATGATTACAGATAAAATCGCGCCCACCATGACATAAAGTAAGCCAATCCAGAAAGTACGAATTTGAAATTGGTAATGAGTTTGTAACCATTCTGGTGCATCAGCTTTATTGACATAGGCCATCACAACACCAATCAAACCTAGAAAAGGGACGACGATATTGGCTAAAAATAAAATGTAAATTAGTTTTGGAGTGGTGGTACTAACAGCTGTTTCTGACATGGAAAGTCCTTTTGTTGTTATATAAATGAAGGCGATACTTTATCAGAAATTATTGATTTGTAATATGCCAATTTTATAAGGCTAGTTATTGATTAATAATTTAGTAAGTACTGACTCGTAAATAGTAGATAAAGTATCAAGGTCAGCAACAGAAACACATTCATTTATTTGGTGAATAGTCGCATTTAGTGGTCCAAGTTCAATAACTTGAGCACCAGTAGGGGCGATAAACCGACCATCTGATGTGCCACCTGACGTTGATAATTCTGTGTCATAGCCAGTGGTTGATTTAATAGCATCTTTAACGGCATCCACTAATGCACCACTTGCTGTACGGAAAGGCTTACCTGATAACTCCCAATTTAAATCATAGTTGAGAGCATGTCCGTCAAGAATTTCTTCTACTTTCTGTTGTAACTGTTCATGGGTTACTTCAGTTGAATAGCGGAAATTAAACACCAGATCAGCAGTACCTGGAATGACATTAGTGACGCCCGTGCCAGAGTTGAGATTTGACACTTGAAAACTGGTCGGCGGGAAATCTTCATTACCTTGATCCCATTCAGCACGACATAATTCTGTCAGTGCAGGAGCTAGGAGATGTATAGGGTTTTCAGCAAGGTGAGGGTAAGCAATATGACCTTGTTTGCCTTGAATGGTTAAACGACCATTCAGTGAACCTCGACGACCATTCTTAACAACATCACCCACATTGTCTGTACTAGTCGGCTCGCCAACAATACACCAATCAATCTTTTCACCACGTGCTTCTAAAGTCTCAATAACCTTAACTGTACCGCCTGTTGCCGGGCCTTCTTCATCACTGGTGATGAGAAAAGCAATGCTACCTTCGTGGTCATCATGATCAGCAATAAATCGCTCACAAGCAGTCACAAAAGCAGCAATGCTACCTTTCATATCAGCCGTGCCACGTCCATATAACAAACCATCATCAATGGTTGGTTCAAAAGGAGGGAAGGTCCAGTTTTCTACTGGGCCTGTTGGTACAACATCGGTATGACCGGCAAAAGCTAGTACAGGACCTTGCTGACCACGACGTGCCCAGATATTGTCTGTGTCACCAAATCGTAAGTGTTCAACCGTAAAGCCGATAGCCTCTAATCGTGATGCCAATAATAGCTGACAGCCAAAATCTTCTGGTGTCACACTTGGACGGCTAATCAGATCTTTAGTGAGTTCGAGTGTTGCAGACATATCTGGCTCTTTATTATTTGGTGAAATGAGCGGCATAGTCCGCTTCTTTGAATCCTACCTTACAGCCTGAGCTATCAGATAGTACTGGGCGCTTGATTAATGTCGGGTTCTCTAACATTAATTCAACAGCGATGGTTTGATCCAGCTGTTCTTTACGAGGGTCTTCTAGCTTACGCCATGTAGTGCCACGTTTATTAAGCAATGTTTCCCATGATACTGATTCAAGCCAAGCATTGACTGTAGTTTGGTCTAAGCCATCAGTCCGAAAGTCATGAAATTGGAAATCTATACCATTTGCTTCAAGCCAGCGACGGGCTTTTCTGACAGTATCGCAGTTTTTAATGCCGTATAAAATCATAACAATGTTTTACCTAGTTTCTTTGTTACTACTTGGTGGTCAGTAGTGCTATATATTTTTGATGAGATCGGAAATGCGGTGTGCAGCATTAATGCATTCTTCTATCGGTGCAACTAATGCCATACGGATACGGTTTGAACCAGGGTTACCATTATCATTATCACGGGCTAAAAAGCTTCCTGGTAATACGGTGACATTTTTTTCATCAAAAAGACGTCGTGCAAACTCGGTATCAGAGATAGGTGTTTCGGCCCAAAGATAAAATCCTGCTTCAGGCAAGCTCACATTCATCACGGGTGATAGTATGGCAAGCACAGCTTTAAATTTCTCACGATAAAGCTGACGGTTGTAGGCAACATGATCTTCATCATTCCAAGCAACGATTGATGCTGATTGTGTTGCTGGTGGCATCGCACAACCATGATAAGTACGGTAACGAAGGAAGTCTTTTAATACCTTAGCATCACCAGCAACAAAGCCAGATCGTAAACCTGGTGCATTAGAACGTTTTGATAAACTATGGAATACAACACAACGACTTGAGTCTGTGTAACCTGCTGCAATTGCCGCTTGTAATAAGCCAACTGGTGACTGCGCATCATCAAAGTAAATTTCTGAATAACATTCATCAGAAGCAATGATAAAGTCATGTTGATGAGCCAGCTCAATTAGGTTTGTTAATGTTGCTTGATCAATCACCGCCCCTGTAGGGTTGCCTGGGCTGCATAAATACAATAGTTGACAACGATCCCATACCTCTGCACTAACAGATGAAAAATCAGGCACGAAGTTATTGTCAGCGGTACAGTTTAAGAAATAAGGATGAGCACCGGCTAAAATCGCTGCACCTTCATAAATTTGATAGAAGGGATTAGGCATAACAACCAGTGGTGCACTTTGGCTTGAGTCAATGACCGCCTGAGCAAAAGCAAATAAAGCTTCACGAGTACCATTGACGGGTAATACCTGCGTGCTGGCATCAATATTACCTGCTAGATGAAAGCGCTTATCTAACCAAGTTGTAATCGTATGGCGCAGTTCTATTGTGCCTGCTGTTGTTGGATAGCTAGATAAACCATGTAGATGTTCGATAACTGCTTCAGTAATAAATCCTGGTGTTGGATGTTTTGGCTCACCAATAGATAAAGCAATATGTTGCAGATCTTCAGGCGGCGAGCATCCAACCTTGAGTTGGGCAAGTTTTTCAAATGGGTAGGGATGCAGGTGAGCCAAATCTGGATTCATAAAGAAGACACCATTAAATAAAGATTATTATTATAGCGGGTTATTGTGATGGATCAAAAACTAAACAGCGGACATTTCAATAGAACATGGTATAAGATTCGGCTATGAATAGATCAAAATCATCACATCACCGTTTAGCCATCGCTTGCTTATTATTTTCTGCCAGCATGTGGGGACTTATTTGGTACCCAATCCGACTACTTGAAGAGGCTGGAATGTCAGCTGTTTGGAGCTCATTAGTTATGTATGTGGCTGCGGGAATACTGGTTATCCCCGTTTTATGGCGTCAATATCGCATTATTTCGCAACATTTTTCTGATTTATTAATCCTTGCTATTGCAGCAGGGGTGACCAATGTCACCTTCTTAGTTGCCTTAACGGAAGGCGAAGTCATGCGTGTCATGTTGTTATTTTATCTTTCACCTTTGTGGACCGTTTTATTAGGTCGCTGGTGGTTAAAAGAAAAATTATCTTTAGCAGCCATATTGATGTTAGTAATTGCTATGTCTGGTTCACTAGTCATGTTGTGGAACAAAGAGATAGGCTGGCCTTGGCCTCATGGTGTGGCTGATTGGTTAGCATTAACAGCAAGTATCGCCTTTTCTATTAATAATGTACAAGCTAGAAAACTAGGCTCCGTATCGATGAGAGTTAAAACAAGTATCGTTTGGTGGGGTGTCGTTATTACTTCGGTACTAGTTCTATTGATGCAGCAATCACCAATCCCAGATTCTTCCATAACGGCATGGTTAGGGGCATGGTTATTAGGTTGGCTAGCCATTGTAGCGATGACTGTAGCTGTACTTTATGGTGTGGCGAGCATGCCTGTGTATCGATCATCCGTAATCATGTTATTTGAATTAGTGGTTGCAGCTATTGCAACTTGGTTGCTGACAAATGAGGCTATGACACTGCAAGAGTGGTTCGGTGGCGGCTTAATATTGCTGGCAGCATATGGTGTAGCTAGAACAGAAATGAATAGTGAATAGTTTGATACTATTACTCAGTCAATATACATAGTTTTTAGATAGGTAAAAGATCATGATTAAATCAATCGCACATGCCAGTTTTTTAGTAGAAGATGTTCAACGATCATTGGATTTCTATTGTGGCATATTACAAATACACCAGAATACAAATCGTCCTAATTTTCCCTTCGATGGAGCATGGTTGGATTTAAATGCACAAGGTCAACAATTACACCTAATGAAATTGCCTAACCCAGACTCAATGGATGGACGACCAGAGCATGGCGGAAAAGACCGACATATTGCTTTGGTGGTTGATGATTTGGATGAATTAGCTGAAAAGTTAGAAGCAGCAGGAGTGGAGCTTTCTCGTAGTAAATCAGGTAGAGCAGCCTTTTTCTGCCGTGATCCTGATGGCAACGCACTTGAGTTCTCAGAAGACTTTACACCAGCAAAATCTTGAATAAATTGGTCTGAAAATGGACAATCAATAACTTACAGAGTTACTCACATTTCCTGTGGATAACTCTGTGAGTAACAATCATGTAAATCGCTAAGTCATTATTTTGTAACATTCATTTACGTATTGGTTAAAAAACAACCATAACAATAAAGATTATTAATATCAATGAGTTAGAGTTCTCATTATCAGTATCAATGACTTAGAGAGTGTTGTTGTTACAGTTTGATAACAAGTCACTATAAAAGTGAATAACTCTTCAGCTGTCAAGCACTAAATAGCGTGAGATAACAATTATATTGCTCCATATTAGTTAGCGAGAATATGAACATATCCCCCGTGTCACATGACGTTTATTTGTGAAGCTGGATACGGCTGTCGAATGATTTAAGCTGTTAAATGAATATTCCAGAAATTATCGAATGACTTTTGCATTGACTACATTTGTATTTAATATCAGAATAATACTTTCCCAGAAATTCATGCCCCACTGAACCTTCGGGAGCTCCAGCATTATTGATTTCAATAAGCCTCTTCGGGCGAATCAATTCCGCTAAGATTCTGAATAAATGTGAGCGCGTTTATAGATGTTTCTGTTGATTCTTTACCATCAGATACCTGAACGTTACTTCTAGCTCCGAAATTTAATCTATTTATACAGGCCTCTTCCCTTTCTAGATCTTCTTCTGAAATTAGTCTATTGAGTGTTTTCTTCGCATAATGAATTGCGGCCCAGCACTCATATGAAAAACGGACTAAAAGCGGAACTAAAACAAACTGGCCGTTGCTCCATAGTGATTGAATTTCCGTAGTTGTTCTGTAAGTAATAGAAAATAGAGAGTTGGCATAGGCTGCCAGACGAATAGCCAGATTTGATGCCTTAGTGACCTCTGGGCAGGGAAAATACATAGCTAGCCAGTTTTTCTTTAATACAGCTTCTAGATCTGAATTCTCTCGAGATACTCTAAGGTCTCTTTCTTCCACGATTCATTAACCACTATATTTCCCGTTGATTGCCCTTGTTAGACGGAGCGCACTTGACCTGTTTGTTAGGTTTTTTCAATGTTACTATTTTTTGAAGTGGTGGGTTCATTAAATTCTTGATTTGAATCTGTGGTTTCAAGACTTGCACCATCAATGTGAATATCACTCTCTTCCTCCCATGTCCAGAACCATAGAAAAATACCCGGGTAAAAGTAGGCAAGCATTACACCTGCGATAATGCCAGGTGATAACTTTAATGCAAGAGTGCTAAGTGGTAATAAAGTAAGTGAATCAAATATAGACATATAGATAAGTATCCACGCTATTACACCTATTAAAGCTCCCATTGGGATGGCGATTATTCGAGAGATCCATTTCATATGAAGCCTAACGCCAAATTCAGTGGCCGCTGGCAGATGTTCGATGAACTCTGCAAACACACTGAACGTTGATAAAAAAATGACCTCTGAAAAAAAACTGCGCTGCCAGCGGTCGACTGGAATTTTTTGTTATAAGCTTATTCATAAAATTCATCAGGAGCATATTGAGCTCCTAATTCTTTTGCTTTTCGATAATACATTTTGCTTTTATCAAAATCCTTTTCAATATCTTCTTCACCCATGGCATAAATAGTTCCTAGATTATGGGCTGCTGTTCCATCGCCCAACTCACAAGCTCGTGTTAAAAGTGTAACCGCTTTCTGTAAATTTCTAGGTGCACCAACGCCTATTTGATATATAACTCCGAGAAGACTTAAAGCACCTGGTACTTCAATCTCGACTAAAGGCTTGAGAATGGAAAGTGCTTTCTCATATTCTTCTTTCGAATGAGCTTCATTTGCTTCTACTAATTCTTTTTCATAATCAGACATAATTTAGCAGCTTATAACTTGTTATTAACAGGAAAGAAGTTTCCCTGTAATTCCTATACATATCCGGACTATAATGCCTAGTAAGTAGATAATCAAGGCGAAACCGGGAAATGCCATGACTGTATTTCAACATTACCCTCAAGGCCATTTTAATTTTGTCTAAATCCCCATGTAGGCTGTTGCTGTTGATCAATAATATTATGGTTAATTAACCATTGTTTGGCATCTTCTGCATCATTTTCAAACCATGCTTTGGCGCTACCTAATCGAAACGTATACCCCCAACTATCCATATCAGCCATCATTCGTTCACGACCCATACCTGCTAGATGATCGGCAAGTAAAATTTGTAAATAACAGACGCCGTTTTCTTCATCATAATCACCTTCTGCATCAGTATCGAGTTTTGCACGACGCTTTGGGTCCATGCAGATGAAGTGTCCAGCTTCATGTAGGGCTGAGTGGATGGGAGTATCGTGGCGTAATAATAGTTTATTACCGATTAATCCTGCTTCACGTTCACCAAAAAAACTCCCGGGTATGGATTCACTATCAGCGACATGTGTAATTTCAATACCATACGGTTTGAGTAGGGTACTGAGTTGTTGTTGACGTTGCAGGTTACAGTTTAAAACGTTAGTTGGATCTGTCTCAGACACGTCGTGCATCACCAATAATATGATTTGTCACCAACCCTGCCAATGTTAGACCAAAGATCGAGGGCATATAGCTAGTGGTGCCATTAACGGCACGAGGACGACCATGTGCAACTGCTTCTGGTGGTAAAGGCGGTAATGGTGACTCTAGTGAATAGACAGCTTGCACACCTCTTCCTACACCTCGGCGGCGTATATGACGGCGGATCATTTTGGCAAGCTTACACATTGAGGTATCCATAATATCGCCGGTACGGATCATGCTGGGGTCGAGTTTTCCACCTGCTCCCATGCTGGCAAATATAGGCATTTTCTTTTTCCATGCCGCTTCGATTAACGCCGCTTTACTACTCATACTATCAATAGCATCAACCACAACATCATACTCGGGGGTGAGAATTTCAAAAACACTGTCTGGGGTAAGGAACTCTTTGATCATAGTGACTTGACAGTCAGGATTGATATCTTGAATACGTTGTTTCATGACTTCAGCTTTAGATAAACCGATGGTTGAATTAAGTGCCACCAATTGCCTATTGATATTGGAGCCTGCCACAACGTCATGGTCGGCTAGGGTGATTTTTCCAACCCCCATTCTGGCAAGTGCTTCTGCGGTGAATGAACCAACGCCACCCACACCGGCAATAAAAACATGGGCTTGTTGAAGACGTTCGATACCTTCATCACCGATTAATATATGGGTACGTTCAAACAATGGATTTGAGTGTGTCATAAGCTTTGTAACAAAAGAAATAATAAAGGCTATTTTACCTTAGAAGCGCAGGGAACACACATGGTTGATGCTGGTTCAATTTCCAATCTACGTGGATCAATCTCAGCATCACAAACACTGCAATAGCCATAATCACCTGAGGCAACGAGAGCGAGTGCTGTGGAAATTTGTCTAAGTTGTTGTTGGCGAAGACGAGTTGTCTCAATCGCCATGGATTGAGCTTGTAAAGCATCACCTCGTGATACTCGACCGACACTTGATTGATCTAAGTCTACAGTCTGAGTGGAGTTCTGGGCTATTTCTTGAGACGCCATCAGCTGATCTCTTTGCTGTTCTAGCATTTGTTTAAACTTTTGCAGGTCAGTATCGTTCATAGATTACATCTAGGATAAGGCGAATAACTTCTGCGGAGCTGGATGACGTCATGATTTGTCCCTAAATAACGTGAACTCTAGTTAAAGAATATCAATTAATTGAATTTATGCCGCCTCAATTTTTAATATCGATAATGCCACGGCTTCAGCTACTTTGATACCATCAATCGCGGCCGACAAAATCCCACCTGCATAGCCTGCACCTTCACCAGCAGGGTATAAACCTTGAGTATTAATACTTTGGAAGTCTTTGGCTCGTCTAATACTAATAGGTGATGATGAGCGTGTCTCTACCCCAGTCAAGATAGCATCTGCCATCGCAAAACCTTTTATTTTATTATCAAACATAGGAATTGCTTCACGGATTGCTTCAATTGCAAAAGCGGGTAAAGCTTGAGACAAGTCACCTAAAGCAATACCAGGTTGATAGGATGGAATAACACTAGCTAGGGCTGTTGATGGTTTATTGTTTAAAAAGTCACCGACTAATTGAGCGGGTGCTTTGTATTCACCGCCACCTAATTGATAGGCAATCTGTTCTAGTTCACGCTGTAAATCAATGCCAGCCAATGGATGACCAGGATAATCTGTTTCAGGGTCGATACCGACCACAATGGCCGCATTAGCATTGCGTTCATTACGCGAATATTGCGACATGCCATTGGTTACCACGCCGCCCTCTTCAGACGTGGCCGCAACTACCGTGCCGCCAGGACACATGCAGAAACTATAAACACTACGGCCACTTTTACAATGATGAACCAGTTGATAATCAGCTGCGCCTAATAATGGATTGCCTGCATTGCTGCCAAACCGTGCTTTATCAATGACTGATTGAGGATGCTCGATACGGAAACCGATCGAAAAAGGTTTAGCCTCAATATAGACACCATGATCTAATAACATCTGGAAGGTATCGCGAGCGCTATGACCTACGGCTAAAACAATATGATCACTAATGAGTTTTTCACCAGTACTTAGCGTTAGTCCAGTAATTTTTCCGTCGCCATTTTCATATTGTTCACGCTCAATGCTCTCAACTTTGCTATCAAAGCGGATTTCACCGCCTAGACGAATAATTTCATTACGCATATTTTCGACCATTTTAACTAATTTAAATGTGCCGATATGCGGTTTGCTAATCGTTAATATTTCTTCTGGCGCACCAGATTTAACGAACTCATGGAGTACTTTTCGACCCAAGTGTCGTTTGTCTTTGACTTGGCTGTATAACTTGCCATCAGAGAATGTGCCAGCGCCACCTTCACCAAATTGGACGTTAGATTCTTTGTTTAACTTACCTTTACGCCACAAGTCCCAAGTGTCTTGTGTACGTTGTTTTACCGCTTGACCACGCTCTAACACAATAGGTTTTAATCCCATTTGCGCTAATACTAATGCCGTTAATATGCCGCACGGTCCAAAACCGATGATAATGGGTCTGGTTTGGTCTTTGTTGGGAAAATCAGCAGGGGCTTCGGCAACAAAGTGATAGTCCATATCAGGGCTGGGTTTAACAGAAGACTGTTTAGAAAATTTTTCTAGAACACGTTGTTCAGCCGCTTCCGTTAAAGTTACATCTAGTTGATAAATCAGCAAAATACTGGCTTTTTTTCGTGCATCAAAACTGCGTTTATGCACAGTAAACTCTTGTAGCTCTTCGGCCTTGATATCAAGTTTATCGATGATGGCAGTAGTGAAATCATCTTCAGAATGATCTAAAGGCAATTTAATTTCGTTTAGTCGTAACATGGGGGAATCACTAGGTTAAGGTATATCCTATGAATTTTAACATGGTCAGTAAAAAATCGGTGAGCACTTAAAGGTACTGACAAGGAGTGATCTTGACAATAATCGATAAAAGCAACAGGATGTCAGGAGTTGTTTTTAACAAGGATTACGAGAGAATTATGGATATAACTTATAAAAATGAAAAAAAACTATTTACCATTAGCTGCATTATTGCTGCAGTTTTTTGGTTACTTATTACTGCGGTAACATTTGGTACAGTATTTATTTACTTGTTACTCGTGTATTTATTCTTTCTATTTGCCCATTCAGCATTTATTAGTCATCTGAAAGGTAACGGTGTTCGGATCACCGAAGAACAATATCCTGATTTATATGAATCATTGGTTCGAAATAGTGAGAAAGTCGGGCTACATCATGTGCCTGAAGCTTATCTATTAAGGACAGATTTTTTCAATGCCTTAGCGACGCGATTTAGAGGACGTAACTTTGTCGTGTTATTCACTGATGTTGTGGATGCCTTAGAAACACAACCGGGTGCGATTGATTTCTATATTGGCCACGAACTAGGTCATTTACATCGCAAACATCTTCAGTGGGGTCCATTCTTAGTGTTTTCTGCTTGGGTGCCATTATTAGGTCCTGCTTATCGACGAGCTCAAGAATATACCTGCGATCGTTATGGAGCGATGTGCTGTGGTAATGATGCTGACGTTGTGGCAGCAATTTCAACTATGTCTGCAGGTGATACACGTTGGAATTCATTGAATTTAGATGCTTACTTAAAACAAATCAATGAAACAAGTGGTTTTTGGATGTCATTTAATGAAATTAATAATGATTATCCTTGGTTAACAAAACGTATGGCTGCAGCTTTATCTTTTCGTCAAGAAAAAGAGATTAGCTTTCCAAGTCGCCACGGTTTTGCATGGTTTCTTTCAGCCTTTATTCCACGTTTTGGTGGTGGTCCCGTTGTCTCAATGATGATAACAATAGTGATTGTTGTTTATTTGGGCATAACAGCTGCAATCGCCATTCCCGCCTATCAAGACTATATTGATAAGGCAGAAAATGCTGGAGAAAATACGGCTATTCAAATGGAGTTAGAAAAAGCTTATCAAGTAACTTTTCCACTACAAGAACGGATGACTTTATTTGCTGAGACTAATGAAGGTGAATGGCCTACATCATTAGCAGAGATTGGTGTTTATCAAGATGACGTAGTTGATGATACTGGACGTTATGAAATCGATATTTATGACGAAGGTATTATTGGTATTGAAGTGTGGACTGATGATGGGGAAGGAGAGCAATATATTGTTATCGAGCCAGTAGAAGATGAAGATAGTGGCGAAATCATTTGGCTTTGTTATGGCCAAGATATTGATGAGGCAATATTACCGGTAGATTGTCAGTAAACCATTACGGGTATATAGCTTAAAGTGCTTTCAATCTATTATTGGTATCTCGACTTTGTCGAATAAATGAATTGTCTGCACTATGATTTTCAGTCTTTGCTAATCTGTCATAAAGTACAACATTAACGGCAGCGGATAGATTCATACTACCTACCGTAGGTACATATATCACTGCATCAGCTTTATCTATGACTTCTTGGCTGATTGAACCATCTTCAGGGCCAAAAATATACAGTGCATTTTCAGGATGTTGATAGTCGGGTAAAGGACTGGCATTTTCAGCAAATTCAATACAGACAATAGTGACGTCATCAGCAACGGCATCAACTAAGCATTGAGTTGCAGATATAGGCACGCCTCGACCAATTTTACGACTCATATCCACTGACCTAGAGCTTCGTTCTATTGCCCGAGGATAGCGATTACCTGTATATAACACTTGATCAACACGATAATTAGCTGCAGCACGTAGAACAGAGCCCACATTATCAGGACTTTTAGGGTTGATAAGGCCAATACTAATATGTGATTTTTTCATTAATATAAATTTCCAGCATGGTCTAAATAAGTAAGATAAAGGCGAGTATCAAATTCTAATTGATGATAGTCGGGTTCCATATAGGTGCAGAGTTTATAAAACGCTTTATTATGATCTTTCTCTTTTAAATGTGCTAATTCATGTACAGTGATCATCCTTAAAAACTCAATCGGTGCATTTTTAAATACGGAGCCTATACGGATTTCATTTTTAGCTTTTAGTTTATTACCTTGTACTCGTGATACAAAAGAGTGCAAACCTAATGCATGATGTAATACGTTTAGTTTATCATCATAAACAATCTTACTAAGAGGGCTAGATTTTCGTAAGTACTGGTTTTTTAATTCCATAACATAGGAATATAGGGCTTTATTGGTAGAAAAAACATGTGCAGTAGGATATTTGTTTAATAAAAACTCAGATAATGTTTTATTCTCAATGAGTGCTTTGACTTGATTACGTACCTGATCTGGATAGCCTGTAAGATATTTAAGTTCACTCATTTTAAATTTAGTACTTGCTGACAATTATGAGTGGTAGCACTAGCAAGGTCTTGAAGGCTTTCAGGACGTATTTCAGCTAATGAGGATAGTATTCGAGGAATATTTTCAGGTGAATTTCTTTGTTCCTGCATATCTTGTAAAGGCATATCGGGAGCATCAGTTTCTAGCACTATATTTGATAAGGGTAGTTCAGAAAATAATGCTCTCAATCTAGTTGCACGAGGGTGAGTAATAGCTCCACCAACACCAAATACAAAACCTAGTTTTTGATACTGTTCAGCTTGTTGCCGACTACCATTAAAGGCATGAACAATACCTCCGGATATTGGATGTTCTTTAAGTAATTTGATGACCTGATCATGTGCTTTTCTAACGTGTAACAATACAGGTAGTTGATTGCATTGTGCTATTTTAAGTTGCTCAGAAAAAAGCTTAATTTGTTTTGCTTTATTATGGTCAGCGAGATAAAAGTCTAGTCCTATTTCACCAATAGCAACAATCTTATGGTTAGTTATATAGTCTTCAAGTTGCGCCAAGTCTTCAGTCTGATGCTTATCTATAAAGAGAGGATGTAAACCTAAGGCAGGATGCAACATTTTATACTTGTTACATAATTTAATTAATCTATCCCAACTATCAGCGGTTACGCCTGGAACAACAACATCTTTAACCCCACTATTTTGACAGTGGAAGAGTATATTTTCTCGATCAATATCAAATTGTTCAAAATCAAGGTGGCAATGGCTATCAATTAAGTACATAATCAAATGCTAATATTGGTATTATGGAAACAATGATGAAAAGTGAAACAAAGCGTGCGGCTTTTGCACATGAACTGTTGATGATGAATTTGTCTTTCTTTCATTTGTTAGTGCCTGTTGCTATATTGAGTAGTGGTCATATTGCATTATTTTTAACCTTAGCACTTATTGCTTCTGCTGTAATAATATTTTGGATTGCACGTAAGGCTAGGCAAGAAACTGATAGTGAGCTAGTGCAAGCACATTGGCAATTAGCATGGCGACGATGCCGATTATTATTGATTGCCTATGTGGTGTCGGCTGGGATTATGCTGTTGGGATGGGGTTTAGGAGCAATGCAGGTAGATCCTCAAATGCAAGGTATTCTATTGGTCGTTTTTAGCCGGATTGCTGCTGTACCAACGGTGTTAATGGTATTGGTTTTGTTTGTATTATCTACTTCGTCATTGTCGCAAGCGAGACAAGGTGAAATACCTAAGTTATAAGCAAATTAACTATAATAAAAGTTAAGAAACTCAAGCTGACAATAAAACCGATTAACGGTATCCAGTATGGGAAGTTAATACTGTCTTGCGTCGTGGGGATACGTTTCTTTATTTTTAATAAAGAGAGGTTAATCATTGAAAATATGCAGAGCATAATGAGTGATGTGGTTTCTGCTAGGACTGACAAATGCCCAGCAAGCGCCAAAGTTAAGACAGCAACCGTTGCAATAAAAGTGGCAAGTAGTGGTGTTTGGCTTTTGGGATGAACAAAACTTAATATTTTTGGTAGTTGACCACGTGAACCTAGTCCATACATAACACGTGAGGCCATGATCATTTGAATCAAAGCCCCGTTAATAATAGCTAATAAACCGATGATGCTGATCAATGTTGCGTCATTACCGGTGAAGTGTTGATATAAATAAGCGAGTGGCGCCTTAGTTTGTGCTATCTGTTCAGGCGAGATTGCCAGTACTGCTGTCGTCATTATTAACATGTATAAAACGGTTGTAATTGCCAGAGTAAGTAAAATGGCCAATGGCAGATTACGTTTTACATCTTTGACTTCTTCGGCAACATCAACCATATCTTCAAAGCCGATAAAGGCATAAAAGGCCAGTAAAGTCCCTGCAAATATGGCTGACCATTGACTGAAATCTGCTGAGGGAATAAGGCTAGAAGTTATGCTGTCAAAATGGAGTGTTGTTCCAGAAATACTCACAGCTATGATTAGCAACAAACCACCAATTTCAATAATGGTAATAAAAGCCGCTATTGATACCGACGTTGAAATTCCCCATGCGGCGATCCCTCCCAGCAAACTTGTTATACCAATAATGATAACGATCCTGTCTAGATCAACAAATTGGTGCAAATAACCTACAAAACCATTGATCAGTGCAGCAGCTGACACTAATCCAGCAAGAATAACGAGTAGCCCTGTGAGTGTGGATAATTTTGCTGAATTAAAACCTTCTTTAATATAAAGTGCAGCGCCTGCGGCTTTAGGATAGCGCCCCGACAATTCAGCGAAAGACATCGCGGTCAGTGTGGCCATAAATGATGCAATTAAAAAAGATAGCGGAGCAAAGTAGCCTGCGATGCCTGCAAGTTCACCGACAAGGGCATATATGCCTGCCCCAATAGTTGTGCCCAGACCATACAGCACCATTTGGGTGAGTGATAGGCTTCGTTTTAGACCTGTCTTATTGGACAAGACTTAACCCTTCACCTCGTGGATCGCTAGCAGCTGTAAGTCGATTAGGTGTTTCTGTTTGGATAATGAGCTGCATATTGCCATATTGTCGATTGAGTAATTTAATCTCATGACCATATGATTTTAGTTGTTCTAATTCTTCGGTATCAAAACCAGTTGATTCTACTTGAATTTTGTTGGGTAGATATTGATGATGAAATCGCGGTTGTGAAACGATGGTTTCTGCATCTTTGCCATCAATGAAATCTAAAATACCTAGCAGTACCATGGTGATGATTCGACTGCCTCCGGGTGTGCCAATAATCATTAAGCTGTGTTCATTTTCAATAAAGGTCGGAGTCATGCTAGATAGAGGACGCTTGTTTGCTTCAATGGCATTAGCATCATTGCCGGTTAAACCATAGACATTAGCCGAGCCTATTTGGGCTGAAAAATCATCCATCTCGTCATTCAATAATACACCTGTTCCTGAAGGTACGAATGCTGAACCGAAAGGGTAATTAATACTTAATGTTGCAGCAACACGATTGCCTTCTTTATCAATAATGGAAAAGTGAGTGGTATCCTCACCCTTTGTAGTATCGGTTAATGGAAGCTGTTTATTGCTGCTTGCTTGATGATGATCAATGCTAGCAGCCAAGATTTTTGCATAAGATTTTGAAGTCAGCTGCGTCGTCGGTATCGTAATAAAATCAGTATCACCCATATAACGACTACGATCAAAATAGGCACGACGCATAGTTTCAACGATTATATGTTTGCGTTGAACGCTATCAAATTTGCTTAGAGGCAGTTGCTCAAGTTGATTTAATATCGATGTTAAAACGATACCACCTGAAGAGGGCGGTGCAGCTGATGTTATTTTGTAACCGTTATATGTTCCAGTGATGGGGGCTCGTTCTTTTACTTGATAGTTTTTTAAGTCTTGTAGTGTCCAAATCCCCCCAGCTTGTTGTACGCCAGTAACTAACTTCTGTGCAATATTACCTTGATAAAAACCAGAACGACCGTGCTCGGCAAGTTGTTCTAGGGTGACTGCTAAGTTGGCTTGCGTAATAAGGGTATTAATTTCTGGGGCTTGGCCATTTCGTAAAAATGTAGCTCCAGCTTCTGTTGAAGCCTTCAGTGCATCAAGTCGAAACCCTGCCAACTTTTGGTAATGCTTAGATACTTTAAAACCTTGTTTGGCATAGCGAATAGCTGGGGCTAAGGTTTGTTTTAATGTGAGACGACCATATTGTTTACTTAGATGATCTAAGGCTGCAGGCACACCAGGAATTCCTGCGGCCAAAGGACCATCAAGTGATAGGCGCTTATTTACACTACCACTCTTGTCGAGATACATATCTTGATGGGCAGCATTAGGGGCTACTTCACGCCCATCAACCATCGTTTGAAAACCATCACTAGCTCTATGTAATAACCAAAACCCACCACCACCGAGGCCAGAGCCGGTCGGTTCTACAACAGCAAGTGCGGCACTCACAGCTATTGCTGCATCAAAGGCATTACCGCCTTGCTCTAAGATTTCAAATCCAGCTTGAGTTGCTAATGGATGAGCGCTCGCAATCGCAGCCTGTCTGTTTTCACTACTGAGGGTATGTGTACTGACACATAAGCAGATTAAAGCAAAAAATAGTTTCATTTTAACGGTGCTCTTTTTGTAACGATGCTTGGCGTTGATTTTCTTTATGCTGTTGCTTTTCAGCTCGGTGTTGTGCAATTGTTTTTGCTGAGTCAGCACCGATATGTGATTCACCACGAAGTTCTGCAAGTTTCATTTGTTTTTCACGTTCGCTAAAGCGTGATTTTTGTTCAGCGGTTGTTTTGTCAAAACAGTGGGGGCAACTAACGCCATGCTGATAATGATCGCTTAACTTATCTTGTTCAGTAATAGGAAGTCGGCAAGCATTACATTGGTCATAAACGCCTTTTTCTAGCTGGTGGTTAACGGTAATGCGTTCATCAAATACATAACATTCACCTTCCCATAATGTATCTTCTTCTGGCACTTCTTCAAGGTATTTCAGAATGCCACCTTCAAGATGATAGACCTCTTCAAAACCTTGTTCTTTCAGATAGGCTGTTGATTTTTCACAGCGAATACCACCAGTACAATACATGGCTACTTTTTTATTCTTGCTGGGATCAAGATTGTCTTTTACATATTGAGGAAATTCACGAAAACTCTCTGTATCAGGGTTAAGTGCATTTTTGAATGTACCGACTTCAACTTCATAGTCATTACGAGTATCAACCAGAACTACGTCAGGATCACTAATAAGAGCATTCCAATCTTTCGGTTTAACGTAAGTTCCGACAACATGTTTAGGGTCTATACCTTCGACACCCATGGTAACAATTTCTTTTTTGAGTTTTACTCGGGTACGTAGAAATGGCATTTCTTCAGTAAATGATTCTTTATAACTAAGCTCAGCAAGACGTGAATCACTACGGAGGTAATCTAATAAAGCATCAATTTCACTGCGTGAACCCGCAACAGTACCATTGATACCTTCATTGGCTAATAAGAGGGTGCCACGAACATGATGAGATTGCATGAAATCAAGTAATGATGGTTTAAGATCGACATAATTATCTAGTGTGACAAATTTATACATGGCACAGACAACAACTTGAGACATAGTGATTCCAAAGGTTAAAATTTATTTATCTATATTTTACGTTGAATTGTGGGACTTGTCCTGCAACAAATAATTTAGTGAGCAGTAGAAAAGATTATAGATGTGAACTAGTTACGAAAAAACTGCTCAGTAAGAGTATGATAGTGATCCTTACTAGATAGTGATAGGTTATTTGTGAGGTTACCATGGTCAGCACAAAAGATTTAAAGGATGACAATAAACATTGGCATCAAGAACATGTGCTGTGGATGAAAGAAATAGAGCAGTGGCAACATGACATTGAAAAACTATTAGCCTTATTGTATTTGCTAGAGCGGGCATTACCTGAGCACAACTCGGCTTTGCAACGACACACTTTATTGATTGATGAACATGAACAGTTGGTGAATCGCTATGAATGTGGGATGGACGAGCACTGTATATCAACCTGCCCTACGTTTAAATCATTAGAAGAACAAGCTAAATTCCATCAGAAATTATCTCAATTACATGCGGATGCTAAACAACAGCATGTGATTTTAAAACAACGTTATGCTGAAGAAATGGAAACGTTCCGAGTCTTAACTAAACGATTATTAGATGAATGTTAGTTAGTTTAACCTGCCCACTGGCGAACATGTCCTGTATCAACATGAATAAAGCCTGACTTTGGATAGTAGCCAACGCCACCTGTTTTAAGGTCTAGAGCTGCAGTGCGTAGTGCTGACAAGTTGCGACCTGGCAATCTAATATCAATGGCTTTACCTTGCATATGAAAGCTTTTCTTTGCCACGCCAGAGCTGTTTTTACGTAATTGAGCATTACTTTTTGGTGAGCGATAACCAGAAATAACGTGGAAAGGCTGTTTACCATTCATTTGATGATGAAGGGTATTGAGCATATCAATTAAGTCATTATCCATGTCGTAAGAATCACCAGTACGGTGATCGCGTAATACACGATTGATATCATGTAGTTCGCTCGCTTGATATTGACCTTCAGCCCAATAGGTTGCATTAATACTTTCACCCGTATGTAAATTTAATAGTGCTAACTTACGTTCAGGTTGTTTAAGTATATTTGCAAATGCGCTTGGCATCACAAGGCCGGCAGTAGCTCCTAAGCCGAGTTGTAAAAAGCGTCTTCTTGATGTGTGAGCATCTAGTACTAAATTGTCTTGTTGCTCAATTTCAAATGACATTAATAACCCTCAAAGCTACTGAATATTTAGGCATAACTTATTAAGTATAAATAACTTTTACCGAAAATTACAATAATTTAGCAATACGTTCATCACGGTGATAAACATCTTGAGAGAATATTACGTTATCTCCATCGATCGATACTGTGAAATAAACCGCATAAATAGATAATGGATCACCTAGTCTGACACCTTGGTTTTCTTTACTATCAATGATATCCAATATTGTTTGATCGGCCATTGGTTTTGCCATACTAAAGTTTGCCAGTGCTATCGGATCTTCGACACGAATACAGCCTGAACTTAGTGAGCGATTAGTTTCTGAGAACAGTTCTCGATGAGATGTGTCATGAAGATAAATACTCCATTGGTTTGGAAAAAGAAATTTCAATTTACCTAATGCATTATTGTCACCAGGGTCTTGTCGTAATATGTATGGAAAATTAGCAGCTGTAACGGACTGCCAATTTATAGTGTAGGGGTCGTGTTCTGTTTTTTTGCCATTTTCCAAGGTAAAAACTCGAATATTTTGTTGGTAAAAATAATTAAAGTTATCTTGCTGCTTGGGTAGTAAATCTAGCTTGGCTAATTTTTCAGGTACATGCCAGTAAGGATTAAAAACAAGATGGTTCATTTGGGCTGAAAAACTAGGTGTTGGCCTGCTTTCTCGACCTATAATGACACGCATGGCTAATTCTTCATTACCATTATTGATGGCGCGTAACTTGTAATTAGCTAAGTTAATAAATAGATAACGATTTCCTAGATTATCTGGTAACCAACGATGACGTTCTAGCGTTACTTTAATTTGTTGAACTCTGGCTTGGGCTGAAACATTCATTGCTTTGCGGGTTTCAGTACCAATAATTCCATCCACTTTCAAACCATGTTTTTCTTGGAAATGACGAACTGCTTGTTCAAGAAAAGGATCATAAGTATTGGCATTTTTCTTTGAACAAAGCACTAGTTCTTGATCTTCAAAGGATAATCGTTCTCTAACAATAGATAGACTTTGATGCCGTTCACCAGGACGAGTAAGTGGCATTGGAGGAACTTCAGGCCAGCCCCCTCGACTGACAAAACTCTGATAATGAGCTAATGCTTGCGTTAATTGGTGGTATTCAGCGGTATTGGGAATTAATGTGTTTAATTGAGTTTTTAGTTCTGGCATCAGCATCGCTTGTTGCAAGAACTCGATATTGTTGAAACTGGCTTGAGGGATAAACCAGTCGGGATCGGCAATATTAGCTTCAAGTTGTCCTACAGTCAGATCATGAATTAATTTTAGCAAACCATCGGTTAATAATAGATCAAATTGTTGCGCTGAGCGTTCATCTTGTAGGGAGCTGAGTTTATTGAGTTCTAATAAATGGTAATTTACAGGGTTTAAACCATGTGTAGCTGAACTTGAGATGAACTCTAAGGCATCATGTGCCCGCTTAGTTAATTGCTGATTATTGAGCCAAATATGAGTTGACTGATTATAAAAGTGGTTTAGCGAATGGGTATCAAGGTTGAATGTATCATTATCTTTATAAGATTCAAGCCATGGTTGACTCATAGCCTGTAGCGGTGAGCAGAGACTACTCATTAAAAATAGGCTTATCCAAGCAATGTTTTTATATACGTTCACTAGATAACAATTCTTCCAAATTCCTTCAGCTCATCATCACACTTAGCATGAGCTTGGGTCAAGCCCCTTTTGATTTAGATTTAATAAGTAACCACAAAAAGAAAGGGCCGCCTAATAATGTTGTAATAACACCTACAGGAATCTCTGCTGGCGCAATGATGAGCCGAGAAATTGTGTCACAGACAATTAGAAATGAACCACCAAAGAGTAAGCTGGCAGGGGCTAACCAACGATGGTCGCTACCAATTAGTAAACGACAGATATGGGGAACCATCATACCTATAAAACCAATGGGACCACATAAAGCGACGATTGCACCGACACATAAGGAAGTAACAAAAAATAGACTATAACGGATCCGTTGTACTGATACGCCGCGGCTAAGCGCTATGTCATCGCCTGTCATTAATAGGTTTAATTCACGTGTCAGCCATAGAATGGCAGCAACACAGATACTGACAAAGGGCAGTAATTGAATGATATCTCGGTAGCCTACAGTCGTTAAACTACCCATTAACCAACGTAAAATTTGGAATGAATCTGTTAGATTGCTGAGGTATTGGGTGAATAAGATAAGACTAGAAAAAAAGAAGCTAATTGCAACACCCGTTAACAGTAATGTTTCTGGTGAAAAGCCATTTTGAAAACGACTAATACTATAAACAAAACTAATGGCGATTAGTGCACCGATGAAAGCTGCAAAGGCCCCGCCATCAAGGCCGAGAATAGTAAAGCTGAAACCAAGGTAAACATAGATTGCTGCACCCAATGATGCACCACTGGCCACACCAAGTGTAAACGGTGTGGCTAATGGATTATGAAACATTGCTTGGAAGACCATGCCACAGAGTGCCAGACCTGCACCGGCTATAAAGGCAAATAAGACTCTAGGCAGACGTAATTGAGTCAAAATATGATGTTGAATTGCTGGATCTTCTACGTTTAGTCCGAGATAGGGGCTGAACAATAAAATCAGTAGCGTCACTAAGGCAATAATGATGAGAATATTGAACTGTTTCATTGAATTTCCCCCATATTAAGCTCACTTGGTAAAGCAACAGCAGCACCTGTCTGAGGATGAGTCGTGAAGACAAACTGTTGATCATAAAGTGCTTGCAAGCGTGGGGTGGTTAATAACTCAGATGATGGGCCATGCCAACATTTTTCACCTTGTTTGAGTGCCAATATATGCTGACTATGTTGGGCTGCATGATTTAAGTCATGACTGACTTCAATAATGCTTATATTATGTTTCTGATTAAGGTTTTGGATGAGTTGATGCACTTCAACTTGATGGTGAGGGTCTAAAAAACTAGTCGGCTCATCTAATAGTAATAACGGTGTTTGTTGGCAAAGTGCCGCAGCAATCATGACTCGCTGGGCCTCCCCTCCACTTAGTGTATTCATCTGCCGTTGGAGGAAGTTTTCAGTGTCAGTAATATTAGCTGCTTGTTCTAATGCGAGTTGATCGTCGCTTGACCATTCTGAAAATGCAGAATGATAAGCATAACGAGACATTTTGATAAAGTCGATAACGTTGAAGTTAAGTTGCTGGCCATGAGCCTGAGGTACATAACTTATTTGTCGAGCAAGTTCTTTTTGAGATAAGTCAGATAATGGTTGTTGATTGAGACTGATAATGCCTGAACTTGATGGAATAATAGCCATTAACGCTTTTAAAAGCGTACTTTTACCTGCACCATTTGGACCCAAAATACAGAGGTAATCGCCTTGCTCAAGTTGAAAGCTCACTGAAGACAACAAAACCTTGTTAGCGACTTTAATTGAAAGCTGACTAACATCTAATAATATTGTCATAAGGTCTGCTCATCCCAATTTAATTCAGGATGAATTATTCTGGCCATATCACCAAGTAATTGGAAAATTCGTGGACCTGGAATAGTGGCATAGTTTTGTTCAATAATATGAATACGATTATTTTTTACGGCATTAACATAAGTTAAATTCTGCCACTGCTGAATGGTTTGTTCAATATTAGCATTATGATCAGAGGCTTCAGGGAAAATATCAATAATCACATCAGGATTAAGTTGCATAATTCCCTCAATCGACAGTGAAGGTACTTTTAGATGTGTGTTTTGATAGCTATTCTGACCTCCAGCAAGTTTAATTAAGTCATTATAAAAATCATGTTGACCTGCAATATAGACATTTTTCATGTGCTCACTACTTGTACTATGACCCATTGTAAGCATAACCTTAGGGCGATTTAGATTGGCTACCTTATTACTAATAGTGCTTATTTGATGTTCAATTTTATTTAAGATCTGCTCTGCCTGCTGCTGACGATCCGTCGCTTTGCCAATAATGGAAATACTATCTTTAATATCAGCCAATGTTGCGTTGTGAACAGCAAGAATTGGAATATTCAACTGTTGTAACTGCTTAATTGTTTGCTGTTGCGAGGCGACTAAAATAACCAAGTCAGGTTGAAGTGCTACAATCGCTTCCAGATTCGGGTCAATGAACCCACCAACTTTAGGTAATGTATTGACTTGGGCTGGGTAATCACAATACTTTGTGACAGCTACAATTTTATTATCTAAACCTAAGGCAAAAGTGACTTCAGTAATATTGGGGGCAAGAGTAATAATGCGTTGGGGCACTGATGTTGATAATTTTTTGCTGATAGGATCTTGCTTGAGCCCAATGATAGCTACCAGTAAAATAATCAAAAATATAAGAAGTGGCCAGAAATGGCGCATTAGTTTGAACCTTAGATAAAAACTGCCATTATAATGGCTTATTACACTTCAAACATGAGAAAAAAGTGAAACATTTACAGCATATTTTTGATAACGCAGATAAATTGTATTCAATGGATGATATTGATAAGGCATTGAATCATCTAGCAACTGCATTAACTGAGCAGTTTTCTGATTCAAACCCATTATTTTTATGTGTTATGAATGGCTCAGTATTAACAACAGGGCACTTATTGCCGAAGTTAAATTTCCCACTCGAATTGGATTATATACATGTTAGCCGCTACGGAGATAAAACAGTAGGTGGAGAACTGAAATGGTTCCACAAACCGGTCACAGATTTAAAAGACAGAACGGTTATCCTTGTTGAAGATATTTTTGATGAAGGTGTGACAGTGCAAGCATTGCGAGAACATTGTCAGCAAGCTGGTGCGAAGTCAGTGGAATGTGTGACATTGGTAGACAAATTACACGATAACAAAGTAGGTGAGTTGCCAGCATTTATAGGTTTAACGGTACCTAATCGTTATGTATTTGGTTTTGGTATGGACTACCAAGGTTATTGGCGAAATGCGCCAGGTATTTATGCTGTTAAGGAGGAAAGCTAATCATGACACTTGCTATTATTGGCGGCACTGGCTTAAGTTCACTGTCAGGTTTGGATATTATTGAGCAGATAGTAATTGACACACCATTTGGGGCTCCTTCAAGTGTTTTATCTAGAGGTAAGTTACAAGGTAACTCAGTTATATTTTTACCTCGACATGGTGTCGAACATACGATTCCTCCTCATAAAATCAATTATCGAGCGAATATGTGGGCACTTCATTCTATGGGTGTAAAGCAGATTATTGCTATTGCTGCTGTGGGAGGACTACGCGATGATATGTCGCCAGGTGTTTTAGCTGTACCAGACCAAATTATTGACTATAGCTATGGACGTGAGCAGAGTTTTTTTAGTGATAACTTTACGGCTGACAAACATCTTGATTTTACTTATCCCTATGATGAAGCACTTCGACAAGACATTTTACAAGCAGGTGAAAATCAGCAGATAGCGCTTGTAGATGGTGGCTGTTATGGGGCAACTCAGGGACCGCGTTTAGAAACAGCAGCTGAAATCAAACGAATGGTACAAGATGGTTGTGCGATGGTTGGAATGACAGGGATGCCGGAGGCTTATTTAGCACGAGAACTAATGATGTCTTATGCAACATGTGCTTTGAGTGTTAATTGGGCCGCAGGCTTAACAAGCGGTACGATTACTATGGAGCAGATAGAGCAAATACTAGCTGGTGGTATGGAACAGGTAAAACAGCTGCTCGTCGAGTTTATTCAGTCGCAATAGGTGCCGCTTCAGTAGGTAATGAAAAAGATTCTAGTGCTTCTTCCTTGGCCTGAACGGCTTCGGGTGTATCAATAGGGGTCAATTGTAAAAGGGCGCCTAGTTTTGGGTGGTCAAAGAAGTACAATTTTTTACTTCGAATCCGACGAGACTCTTTTAAATGTGGGTTCCGAGGAGCATCAATAATATCGCCGTCAGGTGAGACATCTGACCAGCTAGTGACTGGGGTAATATTTTCTTTTAGCCATAAGTCGAGCGCGGCATGCAAATAGGTAGATTTATAGAGTTTGATCGAACCTTCAATCATATTATTGGCTGAATGTATGCCTATGGCCTTAGCACTACGCTTCTTCATGATTGGTTGTTGCCATGCCTGATGATATTGAACTTGGTAATGTTGAGAACGACCTAAGCGTTCAACAGTGTTAAGCAGTGTTTCATTTTGTGCCGGTTGGATGAGTGTTGAAGCCATATCAGGCGTTAGCATTGGAGACTTAGTTTCGGTCATATCAGTCATTTCAGGCCATTGTTCATCAGTAATCGTATCAAGTTGTTCGAATACGACTAGTTCAACGTGATACCACTGTGTAGCATAGCTATTGATACTGAAAGCTAACAGTAAAAGCGTAAGAATAAATTGTGTAAAAGAAAGTAATTTCATATAAAGCATAGTTAGATTAAGTTAAAGCCTATTGTCTAACGCCACTCGGAAAATGTCCAAGTTTTATCTTTAATTTATGACCAACCCATCACGATATGCTGTTATTATCAGCATTTATATTCGTTAATAATCAAGGAGAAAATAATGGAAGGTTTTTCTGCGTTTGTACTCTTTTTTCTAGTACTCGCTATTGTCATTGTGTTGATGGGAGTGAAATCAGTGCAACAAGGACGGGAGTTTACCGTTGAGCGTTTTGGTCGCTATACCAAAACATTACGACCCGGTTTAAATTTGATTATACCTGTTATGGATAGTATCGGTGCCAAAATTAATATGATGGAGCAGGTACTTGATGTTCAATCACAAGAAATTATTACCAAAGATAATGCAATGGTGCGCGTTGATGGTGTGGTGTTCTTTCAGATAATGGATGCTGCAAAAGCTGCGTATGAAGTAAATAATTTAAATCACGCCATTTTGAATCTAACCCAAACTAATATTAGAACAGTAATGGGTTCAATGGATTTAGATGAATTATTATCTAAACGTGATGAAATTAATGCTCGATTATTAAGTGTGGTGGATGATGCGACTACGCCGTGGGGTGTCAAAGTAACTCGTATTGAAATTAAAGATATTGCACCACCGGCTGATTTAGTTGAAGCAATGGGCCGTCAGATGAAGGCTGAGCGTGAAAAGCGTGCCAATATCTTAGAAGCAGAAGGTTTACGTCAATCTGAGATTTTGAAAGCTGAAGGTGAAAAACAAGCTGTTGTTCTGGATGCTGAAGGTCGACGTGAAGCCGCATTTCGTGATGCCGAAGCACGTGAACGTATGGCTGAGGCGGAAGCACGTGCAACCTTTGTGGTATCTGAAGCGATTGCTAAAGGTGATATTCAAGCTATTAATTATTTTGTTGCCCAAAAATATATCGAATCACTTAAAGATGTTGCATCAGCAGAGAATAGTAAGGTTATCTTTATGCCGCTTGAAGCCAGCAGTGTTATTGGCTCTTTAGGTGGGATTGCAGAGTTAGCTAAAAATACCTTTAAAGGACAGTAAGCCATGGAATTATTTGTACCGGATTTTTGGCACTGGTGGATGATGGCCGTTGCACTGATTATTCTCGAAATATTTGCCCCAACCTTTTTTGCCCTATGGATGGGGATCGCAGCCTTTATGACGGGTGTTGCAGTGTATTTGATGCCTGAAATGCAGTGGGAATATCAAGTTTTTATATTTGCGATTCTTTCTGTTGCGAGCATTATTATCTGGCGACATTATTATAAAAACAACCCAATAGAAACCGATGAACCATTACTAAACCGACGTGGTGAGCAATATGTCGGTCGAGTTATTACTTTGAAAGAAGCTATTGTGGATGGTCAAGGCAAAGTTAAAGTAGATGATTCAACATGGAAAGTTATCGGTGATGATTGTTCAGCGGGCACTAAAATAAAAATAGTGAGCGTTGATAATGTGGTGTTTAAAGTTGAAACAGTTAGTTAGTTCTTATGACAGATTTTTTTAATACAGGTTTAAGCCAGCAAGAGTTTTTAGATCAATATTGGCAAAAAAAACCACTGTTGATTCGGCAAGCGTTTACAGACTTTGAATCACCGATTACAGCTGAAGATCTTGCTGGGCTAGCATGTGAACCCGAAATAGAATCGCGATTGATTGAAGAGCAGGGAGAAGAGGGGGCTTGGCAAGTCACCAATGGCCCTTTGTCAGAAGAAGACTTTGCTCGCCTACCAGAAACACATTGGACTATGCTTGTTCAAGATGTTGATAAACACCTACCAGAACTGCAATATCTACTCGATCCTTTTCGGTTTATTCCTGATTGGCGGCGTGATGACTTAATGATTAGTTATGCGCCAGAACATGGCACTGTAGGCCCTCATACTGATGGTTATGATGTGTTTTTATTGCAAGCGATGGGCTCCCGTCGTTGGCAAGTTGGCGACAAACCACTTCATAATGCCAAGTTAATTGATGGCCTTAAGTTACAAATACTAGCTGATTTTGAACCAGATGAGCAGTGGGAATTACAGCCCGGAGATATGCTTTATTTGCCTCCACATTTTGCTCACCATGGCGTAGCCCTTGATGAGGGTATGACCTTTTCATTTGGTTTTCGAGCACCTAGTCAGACTGATATGCTGGATTCAGTAATCAATACTCTGTTGGAAAATGAAATGGGGAAAAGTCGCTATAGTGATCCAGACTTATTGATTGCAGACCATCATAGTGAAATTACAAACGATGCAGTAGCAAGATTAAAACAGTTGCTGCATCAAAGTATTGATGAAGCTGAACCTATTTTAGCAAGTGCTCTAGGAAAGTTTGTCACGGATACAAAGTCGAGCTTAGTGAGTTTAGCTGAAGAGTCATTAACTGATATAGAATCAATTGAGGAAGTCACTGCACAGTTTGAGGCTGGAGAGTCTTTAAGTCGAAATTTATACTATCGCTTTGCATGGGCGTTAAATGATGCTGGTGGCCAATTGTATATGGCAGGTGAAGAGTACTGCTTAGAGCTGAATGGGCAAGAGAATTTAGCCATTCTGGCCGAGAGTGAAACACTAACGCTTACTGACTGGCAGAACCTTAAAAAAGATCTGCCATCAGCAAATTTATTATGTCAGCTGATTGCAGAGGGTGGCTGGGTCTGGCAATCAGAAGAATAAGTTATTTATGTTTGATACGTGTAAAGACTGTTTTATGGCATTTAGGACAAGGTGGAATACGGCTTGTCTTTTTAAAGTTCATCACGGTGCCACAGTCTTGACAAGCTAGTGTTCCGATACTTGTTATTTCACCAGTATGGTATTCCTGAGAACGTTTTGCTTGAGCGGCAAGTTGCGCAAGCTCCAAACGTGTTTTATCCGCGACTTTAGCGAAGATATCTAAAGCTCTCTCTTCAATCAGCTTAAGATCAAAGTTCAACCAAGTTGATAATTCTTCACCTGTCTGTTCAAGATGCTCAGCTGCATCATGAATGTCACGGCGTAAATAATTAGCTAATTTTTCGGCTTCTTCTTTACTGACTTCTTTTAATTCAATAGCTTGCTGTTTTGCTTTCTCGATGTTTTGTTGCAATACAGGCAATGCTTGTTGCTCGGCAACATCTAGTAAGTGTTCTAATCGCCCCATCATTTTGTCGTAAGCAGCAGTTAGTTTTTGTTCTAATTCTTGTTCATTCATGTTCTTTCCCTTTAAACAGTCATGTGTTTAATGTAACTTATCACATAATTATTAATTGGAGTAAGCAATGTTTTCATCTAGAGCTTTATTTTTTGTGGGATTCTTATTTTGTACATCAATGCTAGCGATAGCTGGCTACTTTCAATTTATTGATCACTTAGAACCTTGTCCCTTATGCATATTACAGCGCGTATTCACTTTATTCGTGGGTGTAATATTATTGCTGGCAGTGATTCATAATCCAAGTCAATTTGGAATTAGGGGGTATGGTTTTTTAGCAGGATTAACAGCTTTAGTGGGTGCAGGTATTTCAGCTCGACACGTATGGTTGCAGAATTTACCAGCTGATCAAGTACCAAGCTGTGGTCCTGGTCTAAACTTTATGCTGGATAATTTCCCTTTAGGCGAGGCTATAGATATGGTAATGAGAGGTTCAGGTGAATGTGCTGAAGTACTTTGGACTTTTATGGGACTCAGTATTCCTGCATGGACATTAGTTGCATTTCTATCACTTGCTAGTGTGTCGTTAGCACAAGTCTTCCGGAAATAGCTTTTAAGGTTTTTGAGAAGATTTAATCTGACTAATAAAAGAATGATGAAGTATTAATGTAATCGTTTTTTCTTCATAGCTAAGTTCGACCTGCTGGTGGTCTATACGTTTTAAGATTGCGCCGTTGATTTCCTCACCAACTTTAAGTTGTTTACCATTGATGATAGCTACTTCTAGATGGGGAGAAATCATTGTTGAATTAAGAACCCAGACATAATTTTCTACTGCAAGGGACAGATCTGATGTGTTAGCTAATCGACTAGCCTTATAGTGTGTCGGCATTGTAGGATCAGAGAGTTGTTCTACTGCCCATAAATTCACTGAGAACAGTATCGATACAATAGCAATGAGGTGAGTTTTATGGGGCATATTTATAAACCAATCCAGTATTCATTTGTACTGATAGTATGTACTCGAATTGTAATTTCAGCCTGAGGATACTCTGTCACATGGTAGTGCAGTTGATCCCAATACAAACCCCACTTAGAATTCTCTAATGCTGATAAATATTGATAAAGCTGTTGATAATTCCCAGTTAGTTTAAGTGTTGTTGAATGTTTATAGAGTGATGTCTTATATTTATTCTTAGCTTGATCTTTAGAATCTTCATCGTCTATTGAAATACTTTCAACAGCTTCATTATTAAGAGCCAGCAGTTTCAAGCCATGTGTTTGTAATAATAAGTTACGCAATAATTCGGTTATTTTGGTTGGTGGAACCAATTTATTTAAAACAGAATCAAGTTGATCTTTAGTTTCTTGCAACATTTTCTTGGCTTGAATAATAGCCAGTTTTTTCTGCTCGGTAGTTCGTTGGCTAGCTACTAGTTTTGCTGTTGTTTGAGCGATAGCCAAGTCTCTTTCTTGCTGCTGTTGTAACAATACTGTTTGCTGTTTAAGTAAGTATTGGTGATGTTGTTCTTGTTTGCTGAAAAACACGCCATCCCAAACTGCATAAATGACGGCGGTAGCAACAACTAAAACTAAAAGGCGTTCACGTAAACTAAGACCAATAAGATAGTTTGAGAGTGTATGTAAGTGCTGTTTCACTTAACGTCTCCCTACATTATTATCGGTATTAAGTTTGAAGGTATAGACGTTACTGTCTTCTTCAGGCTGTTGCAGTTGAAAAACTGAGAACTGCTTGCCTTTAAAGTGTTCTGCTTCTGCCAAGCTATCAATATAGGCTGGAATTTGGTTAGATTGTAATGCCTTGCCTTGTAGCGTCATTGTTTGACCGCCTCTAATCAAGGAAAATTCAGTCAGCCATACATTATCTATTTGTTGTTGAGATAAATGTTGGAGCGTTTCTGAAAAGCCATGTAGGTTACCAAAATCTTGATGTGTTAGATAATCAAGCAGACGTTGTTTATCAGCACGTTGATAGTTAATTTTATCTAGTTCAGCAGTGAGAAGAGGGGACTCTGTTGATAGTTGTATGGTTTGCTGAGTGTATTGCTGTTGTGTATTAATTGTTTTCTCAAGCACTGAATTTTTTTGTGCTGAATAAAGTGACATCACTGATAATGTGATAATCACAGCAAGCAAAATCAATAACATTTGGAAGGGAGGTAATATCACCTTTTTGGGTTTAAACTGTGCTTGATATAAATTTATTTGCTGCATTAGTGAATACTCCTCAAAGCTCCACCAATCGCCATCATACAACGACTATTTATATCATCATTTATTTTGTCGCTAATCGTCAGAACATCTTTCAAACTCACGCTGACGCAGTCAATCCCCATTCGTTGCTGGATCATTTCTGCAAGATTATCAATAGTCTGACTGTTATTGAGGATAAATAAATGGTTAATAGCTGCTTGGCGAGCATGACTCTCATAGTAGTCAAAAGTACGTTGAAGCTCTAGAACTAACGAATCAAGGATCGATTGGCTGTTTACATCCTCTTCAGAGACAAATGACAGCGATTGAGTGCCGATACTTGATGTACGATTGATATAGACATCATGTTCATATAACACGCTGAGTTTGGAAAGATTGTCCCACAAATTTAATAAGCCAAGACTGTTATCTTCCGATGGAAGGTAACTAATGATATTTCGTGCTGACTGAATGGCAATATCAATAGTGACTAAATTACAATTAGCAGCATGTAATAAGTCAACATATGCTTGGATAACAGATTGGCGGCTAGCAACGACAAGGAGTTGTTTCTTTCCTGATGTACTATGGTTTGGCAATTCAATATGCTCAATAACGGCATCATCAATATGGAAGTCAATCAGGTCTTTTATTTGCCAATATAGGGCTGAGCTGAGCTCCTGCTTTGAAACTTCAGGTGCATCAACCTGAATCAGTTGATAATCTTCTGGAAATAAGATTAAGTTACATGGACGTTCATTTAGCTGATGTTGCCGGACTAAGTCGGCAAGTAGAGATGCTTGTTCATTAACTGTGCAGGGATGAAATTGAGCATATTTTAAAATAGGTGCAATTTCTGTGTGATCAATAATGGCTAGAGCGATACCTTCAGTAGAGATTGTTATCCCTACTGAAGTAGTGTTTTCTGTTTTTGGATTTAATGAAAACTTCACCCAGGGAGCCTTTTAAGGAATATTCTTATACACAGAGGGTATGGGCTGTAGTCACCTTATCTAGCACGATAGGTAATACGGCCTTTGCTTAAGTCATATGGTGTTAGCTGAACGGTAACTTTATCGCCCGTAAGAATACGGATATAATTTTTACGCATCTTTCCAGAAATATGGGCCGTTACAACGTGACCATTTTCTAGTTCAACACGGAATGTAGTGTTCGGCATTGTATCGATAACAGTGCCTTCAAATTCAATATGTTCTTCTTTTGCCATAAAATGTATATTCTATAATTTTCTGAGATAAACGAGTATTTTGCCGTAAAACTACTGATTATTCAACGTTTTTCATGTTTCCAATGCTTGCCATTGCTGATCAATATAGCCTTCAATGGCTGAGAAATTTTGTTTATATTGCATTTTTTGACAGTCTTTAATCCAGTATCCTAGGTAAAGCCATGCTATGCCTTGTGTTTGGGCCATATTTATTTGTTGGAGAATACCGAAGGTCCCTAAGCTATATTGAGCCATATCAGGATCAAAGAATGTATAGAGAGCAGATAAACCATTGTGAACATAATCTGTTACTGCGACAGCAATAAGCTGAGAATCACGTCTAATTTCAATAAAACTGGTTTGCGCCCAATCACTTGTTAAGAAGTTTAAATAACTTTCTTCAGTAGGGTTATCCATTCCAGCACCTTTATGACGTGCTGCTAAATAACGACAATAGAGATCATAGTGCTCTGCATTGAATTTGGCTGGATGATGGTGAAGGGTAAGATCTTGGTTTCGTTGAAGACAGCGGCGTTGGCTTCTACTCGCTTTGAATGATTGAATATTTATCCGTACGGGTACGCAGGCGTTACAGTCAGAACAATAAGGCCGATATGCATGATTACCACTGCGTCTAAAGCCATGTTGTATTAGCTGACTATACAGGGCGTTTGTCATCTCCTTATTGGGATCAGGATATATATTGCAGGCTTGTTGCTCGTCTAAATATGAACAATCGTGAGGTGAGTCTCGATAAAAGGTTATCGTATCAGTCATATTGCTATGGGAAGGTCACTGTCTAAAGCCCAGTCATTATTATTTTCTTGCTGACATAATGAGTTAATGTATTTCATAAACTCAACTTGTTCTATTTCTTCCGCACCTAGGCTAGCGAGGTGTTCAGAATAGACTTGGCAATCGATAAGCTCAAACCCCCAGCGATTCAATTGTTGACATAATGCAACTAAAGCAATTTTAGAGCTATCTCGTATGCGACTAAACATAGACTCGCCAAAAAACATCTTGCCTATTGCAATACCATATAAGCCGCCTACTAGCTCACCATCTTGCCAACATTCAACGCTGTGCGCATATCCTTGTTGATGTAGTTGTACATAGGCATCAATCATTTCAGGATGGATCCAAGAGCCATTATTCGGATCATCAATGAGATCCGAGCGGGGCTGGGAGCATGCTGCCATGACCTGTTTAAATGCCTGATCTAAAGTAATATTAAGGCATGTTGTTCTCAGTGTCTTTTTTAAACTTTTAGAGCATTTTATTTTATTAGTGAATAATACCATTCGCGGATTCGGACTCCACCATAAAATGGGATCATTTTCGTTGAACCAAGGAAATAAACCATGACGATAGGCATTTAAAAGACGTTGGGGTGAGAGGTCTCCACCCGCCGCAACTAAACCATCTTCAAATGCTTGTTCAATAGGTGGAAATTGATTGTCATTTGATAATGATAACCAAGGTAGGCTCATGGTTAGTCTCTTAGTTGGGTATTAAGTTCTTTTGCCCAATTAATAGCATCTAGATATGCTCTAGCAATAATTTCTACGGGTAGCGGTGAAGCATCTAATGCAACCCAATCACCGTTTTCATAATTCAATACATCTTTTAGTGCATGACCAGCTGCGCCGGAATGATTTTGTAGTGCATGTGATAATTCTGGTGATAGAGGTAAATTACCAAGCAACTCTGGCAGTGGCTTGTCCATTAGTGCATCTAAAGTAGAGAAGAGGCCGGCAGCAAAAAATAAATCTGCTTGACCTTTATAGTATTTAGCCAATAATTCACACATCTTGGCTCTTGTCATCGCAACAATACGTAATTCTTTAGGTTTATCATCCACATTAGATAGGCACAGTAGGCTTGCCCATGTTTTGATTTTAGTGTGGCCTAACAAAATAATAGCTTGTTGAATACTACTGACCTGTTTAGGAAGTCCGAAGAAAGCAGAATTAATTAATCGTAATAACTTATAACTTAGTGACACATCTAAATTGATAGTATTAGCAAGTTCTTTGGCTTGAACTTCAGGATCTTGTAACTTAACTAACAACTCCATTAAAATTTGTATTGATGGCGATATTTTTTGAGTATTAGTCGATGAAGGTAAAGTATAAAACTGTCCTTGTAGTAGATCTAGATTTTGTTGCTTACAAAATGAAAACTCGTCGATTTCATTAACGTTGGTAGCACATAAAACATTATGATTTTCACGCCAATTGGGAAGATGCTCTGTTAATATTTCAGGGTTAAATTCATCAAGATCAATGAGCAATGTATTGCTATCTTCATTATCTTTTTCTAAAGACGCATGACTGGCAAATGAAAAGTGTTTGTTATCGATAGCTGGTGCATCACCACCATTCACATCAAGTGTAAAATCAATCTCTGTTTCATCTGTTGCTAATAATGTTTCACGCCATGACTCAGGCAATGAGAGTAATGCTTTTTGGCGTTCACTAATGGCCGGCAATATATCATGAAGTTGAGTGAGGAACTTTGGAACCTCAGAATCATCATCTAGCTTTTCACCTTGTTTAGTTAAAAAGGATAGATGATAACTTTCAACATCAAGTTGATTAGTAATAAAAAGTGGTTGGCGGTGAATAAGACCTGAATATGTTTTTAACAATTCAAAAGGGGCTGGTTTATCGGCCATAATAGCTACTCTTTTTTATCATAGATGTAATTGTTTTAGATCGACTCACGACCAGAAAAGGCATGGGATAGTGTACCACTATCAACATATTCTAATTCACCACCGAGTGGGATTCCATGTGCAAGTCGAGTGACATGAATTTGTCTAGCATGAGCTAATTGACTGAGGTAGTGAGCTGTTGCCTCACCTTCAACTGTTGGATTAGTCGCAAGAATAACTTCTTTAATGGTATTTTTATCAAATAACTCAATAAGAAGCGGGATCCCTAAAGCCTCGGGGCCGACACCATCTAATGGAGATAAGTGGCCCGACAATACAAAATACTGTCCTTGATAATGTGTTGCTTGTTCAATGGCTAAAACATCACTCGGCATTTCCACTATGCAAAGCTGATCTTGACGGCGCTGGTCATTACTACAACGACTACAGAGCTCTGTTTCACTTAAAATTCGACATTGTTGGCAATGATGAACATGAGTTAAAGCTTGTGTTAAGGACTTCGCTAAACGTTCTCCTCCTTCACGATTACGTTCGAGAAGGTGAAAAGTCATACGTTGTGCAGATTTTGGCCCAACGCCGGGTAAGCAGCGAAAAGCCTCGATTAACTGCTCAATATTAGGACCAAGAGTTGCCATAATTTAATTCAGAACTAATTAAAATGGCATTTTCATGCCAGGAGGAAGCATACCTGACATGCGATCCTGACTTGTTTTTTCAACTTGACGAACAGCATCATTGACAGCCGCTGCAATTAAATCTTCCAACATGTCTTTATCATCTTCTAATAAAGCATCTTCAATACTGACACGTTTAACATCGTGTTTACCCGTCATGACAACTTGAACCATACCACCACCAGATTGACCGGTGATTTCAACATTCGCGAGTTCTTGCTGAGCCTTTTCCATATTGGCTTGCATTTGCTGCGCTTGCTTCATTAAATTACCCATTCCGCCTTTCATATCGACTCCATATTAATCTACAGGTTTGATTGTGCTTTCAATGACTTGACCATTAAAAGCCTGTTTTATTGCATTAACAGCGGGATCATTATGAATTGAATCTGCTGCTTGTTGCTGTCTATTAGTACGCTGTTCAGCTTGTTGTGTCGCTAAGGTTTGACTAGCTTGATGCTGTACAGCATCTTGTTCTATTACAACTGAAACAACTGTATTTAAATATTGTTTTAATGCTGACTCAAGTCGATCTTTTGTTTTATCTGTGGCGAGATGAGCAAGCTCAGGCGCAATTGATAAAGTCAATTTTGAGTCTTCAAATTTGATGAATGCACTATTGTCAGCTAATTGTCGTGACAAAGCTGCCAGTTTCAAATTAGCAATTGTTGCTGTCCAATTATTAGCAGATAAAGCTGAATCATTGACTACAGGAATAGTCATTTTAGTTGTAACTATTTCTGGTGTTGATTCTTTGACCTGAAATGTTTCTTTTACAGGAGGTGTAGTTTGACCTTGAGTCTCGACATTTACCTGACTCACTGGTTTTCTTTCTACTGTAGGGCTAGAAACTGTTTCATCCATCGTTGAGCTGTCAATGTGTTTGGGTTGAAAACTTAACATTCTCAGCAAAGTCATTTCAAAACCACTTTTAGGATCAGCTGCAAAAGGCAGGTCACGCTTACCATGTAATGCAATTTGATAGAGTAATTGAACCGCTTCAGGGCTTATTTTCGAGCTAAGTTCCGTTAATTGTTCACTATTGATCTCATCAGAGATTTCTAAATCAGGCACTAGTTGAATGGTTGCTAATCGTTGCAAGCAAGCAAGTAGGGCATTAAGGACTAGATTAAAATCACGGCCTTGAACAGATAGGTCCTGTGACTGTTGTAATAGAGCGTTACCATCTTGATTAATCAATGCTGTCAAAATATGTAATAATTGATGCTGTTCAATGGTGCCAAGCATTTGATGTACATGTTCTACAGTGATTTCACCTGCACCAAAAGAAATGGCCTGATCCAATAGACTTAAGGCATCGCGCATACTTCCATCAGCAGCGCGAGCTAATGCAGTTAATGCCTCAGCTTCAAAGGATATGTCTTCTTTCTGAAGAATAGAGGCCAGATAATCGGCAATTTGTTCAAGTTCTATCCTTCGTAAATTAAATTGTAGGCAACGAGATAAAATAGTGACCGGTAATTTTTGTGGATCAGTCGTTGCGAATAAAAATTTAACGTGAGGAGGTGGCTCTTCTAATGTTTTTAATAATGCATTAAAGCTACTTGTTGACAGCATATGTACTTCATCAATCAAATACACTTTATAGCGGCCACGGCTTGGTGCATATTGCACATTATCTAATAGTTCACGAGTATCATCGACTTTAGTACGAGATGCGGCATCGACTTCGATTAAGTCAACAAAGCGACCAGCATCTACTTCTTGGCAGCTTTGACACTCACCACAAGGTGTCGAACTGACGCCTTGCTCACAATTAAGTGATTTTGCAAGAATTCTAGAGAGAGTCGTTTTACCAACACCGCGGGTGCCTGAAAACAAAAAAGCATGATGTAAGCGGTTTTGATCTAGACCATTGATTAAGGCACGGAGGACATGTTGTTGCCCGACAACTTCAGAAAAAGTCTTAGGTCGCCATTTTCGAGCGAGAACCAAATAACTCATATGATGGTGTGAACCCTAGTGTCTATTAGATAATATTTGATTACATTAAGCGATCAAAATAGTTTGGGCGATGCCCCACACCAGCCAAATCTCGGCGCTCGAGTCCGAAGGCTCCGCTGCTCCCTTCCGGGTCTGACGGGCTGACCAACATATCGTCGCGAGGAGACCAGTGCGGGTCACCATTGAAAGCGTAATTTTACGGGTTTTTTGGGGGGTTGGCTATTTATATTTTGTTTAAATGGCCTTGATTCTGACGAAGCTGTAATTTTAACTTATCGTTATTTGTGCAGGTGTTTGATAGGTGTCTATTAAACACCTTTGGAATCTTGGGTTTCTTTGTGAAAGTTTAAGACATTATAAAATGCATTCTTGTATTTTTTGCTTCGGGTTAACTAGCGCTGATGCACGTTTGTTCCATATGACTTGGTCGAAGAAAAAGGTTTGTATCAAGATTTTGCACTTAGCCATATAAAAAAACACCCTAAAATAAGGGTGTTTTTTTATATGGCGGTGGACGTAGTCTCCAGCTAACTCGTCTACATGATTTCCCTACAAAACTGGGAAAATACAGGGAATTTTTTAGAGGTTTTCTGAAATATAATTTCAAAAAGCCGCAATTATCTGGCCATGTTAACGTATTAGCCAATATATAAATGTTTTGTTTAGTTTAAAACAGGGAATTATCAGGGAATTTCATTTTCAATTCGAATGATGCTTTATCATTCGAACTTATTTCAAAGTCACTGATTCAGGTTGTAATTAGACTCATTTTAAAGCCCTGAGACTTTTTCAATTTTTGAAAGCATAATTTTCAACTGTACAAAATCTGTTAACACACCATTGCTCATCATATAAACTCTGTTATCATCCAAAAAATATGCTCTGTTTTTTAAGCCCTCTTTATTATGAACATTAATGGGTCTGTGTTTTGAACTGTTTAAAAACTTACTGTTTTCTTTGGGAGACTTAATCACAATCATTTTCCCATCTTTTAGATTTTTAAACTCTTCCAGAGAGGGTTTAGCTCCAAAATTCGTGCAATATACATAAATACTTCCATGATTAACCAAACTAGTAAAATAGAGTCTTCCATTGCTGGCTTTATAGAGTTTAAGTTGTAAGTCTTTAGAATATATTTTATCTTTGAATTCTGCAAATTTTTCTTCAACTGTATTATAGTGCCATAACAGTTGATCTATGGTAGTTTTTTGGGTATATCTAAAGTTCCCTCTTTTCTTTTTTTCAGCAATTGTGTTCTCTTGTACTTGCGTTATTTTTTCTTCTGCGGTTGCAACAGTATCTACTTTTTTGGCAATAACTTCTTTTTTAACAACTTCTACTGGGGCTTTTGCTTCTTCATTATTCTTTTTTCCACACCCTGTAAATGCGACAACTACCAATACAGCCATGCATACACTCATACTTCTTATTTTCATTACTCTCTCCAATAATTTAAATTATAATGGTGTTGATAGTATCAAGGAAAAGTGTAAACAAAGTGGCAAAATCAAATTCAAGTACTTAATTTTTCCTAAGAAAGGTGATTTCATTTTACTGTTAAAAAAAGATTTTCTGAAATTTGTTGTGTGATTATAAACAGCTATGAGGGTTGGTTAGCTGTTTATATTTTGTAAAAATTTATTAAGTTGATTTGCAAATTCTTGGGCATCTTTAGCGCCAAAAGGGGCAGGTCCTTTTGTAACTTCACCACTGTCTCGTATACTTTGCATCAGATTTCTCATTGCCAAATACTGTTTAACATTATCAACCGTATACAAAGCACCACGATGATCGATTGCATGCGCTTTTTTTGTAATAACTCTATCAGCCAGTGGAATATCAGCAGTAATAACCAAATCATCAGGTTTTAACATTTCTACAATTTTATTATCAGCTTCATCAGCGCCAGAATCAACAATCATATACTCAATCAGGTTCGACTTTCCTATATCAATCTTTTTATTTGCAATTACCAGTGTAGTCAAAGACAGACGCTCAATCGCACGAAATACAATGGGTTTAAGTAAGTTCGGAAACGCATCACCATCAACGTATAAAGTCATTGTTTTTAGCCTTGCTTTAGAAATTTATTTTTTGGAGTATATTATGTTTTTGGTTAATTTACTCTTGAAGATATTTAAAAGAATACGTGTATTTAGTCAAAATTTAATTTTTCTGGACGCCCAAAATAATATCCTTGAGAGTAATCAATTCCCAATTCTTTAACTAACACAAATATATCTTCATTTTCTACAAACTCAGCAACTGTCTTGATATCATACATTTTTGCAAAATCTACAATGGCTTTTACGACATCAAAATCTTTTTGATTTTCAATATTTTTTATTAGGGAACCATCAATTTTAAGAGAATCAGGTT